>OCPY01001131.1_pt1 | contig 13211 bp, 10 predicted proteins | sample 1538821 | NCBI WGS metagenome assembly OCPY01 (sample SAMN04571728, study PRJEB22368) | human gut metagenome | biome: human gut; material: stool | host: Homo sapiens | place: Luxembourg | collected 2012-12-07 | reverse complement strand
AAGATTGTTTATTTCTTGCTAATTGCTTTATGCCTCCCTATAGGCTTGATGGCACAAAGCGTTGATGACGACCTTTATTTCGTACCTTCTAAAGACAAGCAGGAGAAGAAAGAAACGACTCCAGTGAAGAAGGAACCGAAAAAGCAAGTCACGACCAACATCTATACATCACCGGGCACTACTGTTGTTGTTCAGGACCGTAAGGGAAACACACGGGATGTAGATGAATATAACCGTCGTTATGATGCAAAGGATAATGAATTCGTATTGGATAACGATACCTTATACATAAAAGAGAAAGATCAGCCGGATTTGGATGGAGAATGGGTAACTGGTGAATTCAATGGTACACAGGATGACTATGAATATGCCGAACGCATAATCCGTTTCCGTAATCCGCGTTTTGCTATCAGCATTAGCAGTCCTCTATATTGGGATGTAGTTTACGGACCTAATTCATGGGACTGGAATGTATATACTGATGGCATGTATGCTTATGCTTTCCCGACATTCAGTAATCCACTTTGGTGGGATTGGCGTTACAACTCTTACGGTTGGGGATGGAACTATGGTTGGGGATGGAATCGTCCTTACTATGGCTGGGGATATTACCCGGGTTCATGGGGCGGCTGGTATGGTGGCTACTGGGGTGGCTACTGGGGTGGCTTCTATGGCGGCGGTGGCTATTGGGGACATCATCACCACTGGGGTGGTGGTCCTAGCTGGGGCTGGGGCGGTGGAGGCGGCAGCCATTGGGCTGGCAACTCATATACAAATCGTCGTTCTTATGCTCCTAACAGATCAATCTCTACCTCTCGTCGTTCAGATTATAACCGTTCACAGACTCGTAGAGCAACAAGTGTAACTTCGGGCAATCGTACCAGTACGACAGGACGGGTAGTTTCAAGAAGAGAGTCTGCCGTACGTTCAGGAGTAAGTACTCGCTCAGACGCATCTTCTTCAAGAAGGAGTACCTATACACGCCCAAGTAGTACTCGGAGTAGTTCTACCTATAATAGTACACGAGGAAGTAGCAGTACACGTAGTTCGTCTACATATTCTCCTTCTTCTTCATCGAGAAGAACTAGTTCTTCTACTTATAATAGAGGAAGTTCTACATCACCTTCACGTACTTATTCAGGAGGAAGCAGTACACGTAGTAGTTCTTCATCTACTCGTAGCTATACTCCTAGCAGTAGTAGCAGTTCTCGCTCAAGTGGTAGCTATTCATCAGGAAGTTCTTCTTCCCGTTCCAGTGGCGGTAGCTATTCTTCTGGTGGTAGTTCATCTCGTTCTAGTAGTGGAAGTAGTGGCGGTGGCGGGTCTTCCAGCAGAAGTAGCAGACGATAAAGTTGAGTAATATTCAAATGAATAATTTAAGATTATGAAAAAGATAATAACATTAGCATGTGCTCTATCTTGTATAATAGGTGCTAGTGCGCAATCTATATATGATGCTGCAAAGTTAGCTGAAAAGGATTTGAATGGTACTGCCCGTTTCGTAGGAATGGGCGGAGCAATGGGAGCCTTAGGAGGTGACATTACTACAATGGGGACAAATCCTGCCGGTATTGGTATATATAGAAGTAACGATGTGATGACTTCATTTAGTTTCTCTGCTTATGGTGCAGAAAGTAAATATGACAGAGAAACTTTTAATAATGATAAGAATCGGTGGTCGTTTGATAACATTGGCTTTGTTTTCTCTACCAAAGTTGGTAATGAAACTCCATTGCGTTATGTGAATTTTGGTTTCAATTACAAACGTTCGAAGTCATTGTATAAGAATATGTCAATGGCTGGATTTATGGGCGTATATGGTGATAGACCTGTATCACAGGCTAACTACATGGCGCAACAGGCTACTGACGCTGCAAAGTATGTTTGGGATTCATATAGAGAACCTCTGGACTATAGTAACAGAAATATCTATAGTGATAATGAAGCGGGATGGCTAGGAGCAATAGGATTTCAAGGTGGAATGATAGAGAAGGATAGTAAAGATGAAAATTTATATCATCCGTTAAATTATGGAGAACCTTATTCAGTTTTCAATTCTAGAGAACAAGGCGGAGTTGGAGAATATGATTTTAATATTGCTTTTAATATTAGTGATCGTGTTTATTTAGGTGTGACTGTCGGAGCCTATGACGTTAATTATAAAAAGTACTCAGGCTATGATGAATCGTATGATAATGATGAAGGTTATTTACTGGATAGCTATAGCAAGATCAAAGGATCGGGATTTGATATAAAGCTGGGAGCGATCATTCGTCCCTTTGAGAATTCTTCTTTCCGAGTTGGTTTTGCCGTACATACACCGACTTTTTATAAGTTGACTTATGCAACAAGTGCTCGTATGACTACTGATTACAAAGCGTCAACAGGTGATTGGGATCGTATAATCGTAGATACTTATGATTATGTAGGCGATATGGAACGGGATTACCGCTTGAATACTCCATGGACATTTAATGTAGATATGGGATATACAGTTGGAAATTCTTTAGCTTTGGGTGCAGAATATGAATATGAAGATTATTCTACAATGAAGTTTAAGTATCCCGGTAATGAAGGAGGAGGAGATATGGAATTTGAGACAGCTGAAGCTAAGAACTGTCTGAAAGGTACACATACATTCCGTTTAGGAGCCGAATATAAAGTAATTCCTCAATTTGCATTCCGTTTAGGATATAACTATACGTCATCAGCTTTTAAAGATGAGGCTGTGAAATATCTTCCTTCCAATTCTATTATGACTGATACTGATTTCTCTAATAAAATGTCACAGAATGTATTTACATTGGGTATAGGGTATAGGGGAAGTATATTTTATGTGGATTTAGCATATAAGTTTTCTGCATATAAAGAAGACTTCTATCCTTTCTTTAATGAATTTCAGGATGCTAAGTCTGGCGAATGGGCTTTAGTAACGCCACAGGCAACCAAAGTAACCAATACACGTAGTCAAGTACTGATGACTTTAGGTTTCCGCTTTTAATTAGAAACTGTTTTCAATTTCAATAATAACTTTTGTGTGTTAGAGTCCCTGGAATGCTGAGTGTCTACAGCGGTTCCAGGGATTTCTTTTTTTATTTTTTATTTGCTGACAAAACAGATTGTCGATGTTTCGTATATCGTAATATTGTCAGTGGATATAATTATTCTTTTTGTTTAAAGAAAAAAAACTACTTATTTTCTTGTTATTTAAAATAATTTCATATTTTTGTATTTGTAGTCAGAACCAAACTATGAAATATTGACGTCCTCTCTACACACAAACTTATTTTTATTAACCTTAAAAGAGCAGTATTATGTTTAAACCACTCAAATCAGTAAGTGTGCTGTTGCTCTTGTGTGCCATGCCGGCAGCAATTTCCTATGCAGCCTCTGACAATGGAGCAACAAGTGTGAATGTCACACAGCAAAACGGTACGTGTAAAGGTGTAGTAAAAGACAAAACAGGTGAAGCGGTTATCGGAGCTTCAGTTGTAGTCAAAGGTACTACAAATGGTGTAATTACCGATCTTGACGGTAATTTTGTTCTATCCAATGTTCCTGATGGGGCAGTTATTCAAATCTCTTATGTAGGTTATAGCCCCCAAGAAGTTAAATACACGGGCAAACCTTTAGACATTATCTTACAGGAAGATACGCAGACACTTGATGAAGTTGTAGTAACAGCTTTGGGTATTAAACGTCAGAAAAGGTCTCTCGGTTATTCTACTACGACAGTAGGAGGAAAAGACTTCACCGAAGCCCGTACTACTAACATTGGTAATGCCCTTTCCGGTAAGATTGCCGGTGTTTCCGTTTCCGGAAATGCAACCGGTCCGGGTGGTAGTAGCCGTGTCGTTATTCGTGGTAATGCTTCATTGACAGGAAACAACCAGCCACTCTATGTTATTGATGGCGTTCCGTTTGATAATACCAATATCGGTAGTGCCGGTCAGTGGGGCGGTAAAGATATGGGTGACGGTTTGTCAAGCATCAATCCGGATGATATTGCTGATATTCAGGTGCTGAAAGGTGCTGCTGCATCTGCGCTTTATGGATATCGCGGTGGTAACGGTGCTATCTTGATTACCACTAAATCGGGTCAGAAAGGGAAACCGGTTTCTGTTGAATTCAATAATAACCTGGCTTTTGATGTGATTTATGATTACCGTGATTTCCAGGATACCTACGGGCAAGGAACGCAGGGCAATCGCCCGCTTTCTGCGGATGTGGCAAAATCAACTGAAACATCAAGCTGGGGTGAAATAATGGATGGAGGAAAGGCTGTAAACTTCTTGGGCAAGGAATATGCTTATTCTCCTGTTGATAACTGGAAGAACTTTTATCGTACAGGGATTAACAATACGACAACCTTGGCTGTGAGCGGTGCTTCCGATAAGATATCCTATCGTTTTGGTGTTTCCAATATGGCGGTAAAGGGTATACTTCCTAATTCCAGTATCAGTCAGCAAGGTATCAATATGAATACGACTTATGACATTTCCTCGAAAGTTCATTTGATGGTGAATGCTAATTATGTATTTGACAAGAATAAAGGTCGTTCAAATTTGTCTGATGGTAACAGTAATACAAATGCCGCACTTCTTTATCATGCTAATTCTTTTGATATCCGTTGGTTGGAACGCGAAAATCCGGATTGTGACTGGGGTACCGGTGCTGACGGTAAAGAACTGTTAGGTGGTACAAACGGTTATTTCAATAACCCGTATTGGTTGCAGTATAGAGTTACCAATGAAACAAACCGTAATCGTCTGACTGGTGGTATGACTTTGAAGTATGATATCTTTGATTGGTTATACATCCAGGGTGCCGTAACACGTGACGGTTATAATCTGGAATATTCTGAAGTGAAGCCAATCGGTTCTGCTTCTCCGGAAGACCCGCGTGGTTATATAAAGGAATATACTCAGAACTTCTCTGAAATGAACCTGAACTATTTGATCGGATTCAATAAGACATTTGGCGACTGGAGTGTCGGTGCTACTTTTGGTGGAAACCGTCAGAGGAACATTACAAAGAAATATGGTCTGGACGATAAGGCATCTTCCTTCTTTGTTCCAGATTTCTATTCAAGCAGTAACACAGCGAAGCATCTATACAAGAAGGAATATACAGAATACCGGGTAAATTCAATTTATGGTACCGCAGATCTTGGTTACAAGAATCAGGTTTTCTTGAACTTAACAGGACGTAATGACTGGTTCTCCACTCTGGACCCGGATAATAATCATTATTTCTATCCTTCTATTGGTATGTCATGGGTATTTAGCGATACATTCAAGACTCCCGACTGGTTTACTTTCGGAAAGATCCGGGCATCTTATGCTGCTGCATCTAACGGAACAAAAGCATATCAGAACCTTCTTACCTATAAAGTAGATAACTACCAGTCTAACGGACAGCCTGTGGTGACGATCAATAACTCTACCGTACCCAATAAAGGCTTGAAACCTGTTCAAATCTCCGAATGGGAAATTGGTTTGAATCTTTCTTTCCTGGACAATCGTTTATCATTGGATGCTGCTTATTATAAGAAGACAACCAAAGATGATATCGTACAGGTGACCACCAGTGGTGCTTCCGGATTTGAATCAGCGATTCAGAACGTTGGAGAAATCAGAAATAGTGGTGTGGAAGTGATGGTGAATGCTGTTCCTATTCATACGAAAGACTTCAACTGGAATTCTACATTCAATATAGCTTATAACAGCAGTGATGTAAAATACTTGGGAAAAGACGGAACGGGAGAAAACATAAAGAGACTGACACTTGATGGAGCTACCTCACGTTTAGGAAATGTTTCTGTTCAGAATATATTGGGACATCCTTATGGTGAATTAGTAGGTTATGAGTACAAGCGTACTCCGGACGGTCAAGTTATTTTTGAAAACGGTCTTCCCGTACATTCTGATGAAGTTCAGGTATTAGGAAACGGTGTTTATAAAGTAACCGGTGGATGGCGCAATGAATTTACTTACAAGAATATAACTCTTGCTTTCTTGATTGACTTCAAGGCAGGTGCTAAATTATTCTCCGGAACTAATTTGTCTCTCTATAGCAATGGTTTGCATAAGAATACTTTGCAGGGACGTGGCGCTGACGGTAAGGGAACAATGGTAGGCGATGGTGTAATGTCTGACGGTAAAGGCGGATATGTGAAGAATACTGTAGCTGTTTCTGCACAAGACTATTGGCAGGCTATTACCAATCAGAATATTGCTGAAGAGTTTGTTTATAATGCAAGTTTCATAAAACTGCGTGAACTTTCAATCGGATATACTTTGCCGCAGGCATGGTTGAATAAGCAGACACTTATAAAAGGTGTGACTCTTTCTTTAGTAGGTCGTAACCTTTGGACTATTTTGAAGCATACAGATAATATTGATCCGGAATCTGCTTATAATAACGGTAATGCTCAAGGTTTGGAATTGAACGGATATCCGGCTACGAGAAATGTGGGATTCAATGTAAATGTTAAGTTCTAACATCTTAAATACTGTAACAATGAAAAAGTTTACCTTATATATTTTGACAGCTTTCAGTCTGATGGGATTGACGACGAGCTGTAATGATTTTGGGGATGTGAATAATGACCCTATGAACCTGAATCCCGGAGTAGTGGATTATAAGATGGAGTTTACTCAAGTACAGGCGCAGATATGTGGTTCCGACTGGGATGTGTGGCGTAATGGCTGTATCTACACAGCCAATATGATACAGCATACAGCTACGGTGGACTGGGTGTATGGATCTTTTTATACATGGAGTGATCAGTATAGTGGTGCTTATTGGACAGGATTCTATTCCGGTGGTCGTGCGGCTATTCGTAATATAATAGATGTGATGAATAATTGGGAAGGAAATCCCGCTTATGAAAATGAGTATCAGATGTGCCGTATTATGAAAGCATATATGTTCCAGAATATGACCGATCTTTACGGTGATGTTCCTTATTCTGAAGCAGGTCAGGGATATTCTACAAATCCGATTCCGTATCCTAAATATGACACGCAAGAATCAATCTATAATGATTTGCTGAAAGAACTTGATGAGGCACAAGCCGCATTGAGCACCTCTGCCAGTAATACAATAGGAGCTGCGGACGTTATCTACGGAGGTGATGCTACAAAGTGGAAGAAGTTTGCGAACTCACTGATGCTTCGGGTAGCAATGCGTTTGACCAAAGTTGCCCCTGATAAAGCGAAGACATGGGTGGCTAAAGCAGTAGCGAATGGTTTGTTTGTAAGTAACGATGATAATGCAATTGTCAGACATGCCAATGGTTCGCCGAGTGATGACTCTGCAGAACCTTATGGAAAAGTATTTTCCAGTCTGGATACTCAGGCATTTTTTATCAGTGAAACTTTTATAGAAATATTGAAAGACGATCCTCGCCTTCCTTTGATTGCTACGGTTTGTACTAAAGACCCGAAGCCAGGATGGGGTGATGCTGATTTTGATTTGGGAGATAATGCTTCTGATAAACAGAAAGGTATGCCGGTTGGATATGATTCAAAAGGAGGAGACTGGGATATCAGTAAAGCTCCTGGCTATCCGGGTGATGATTGGAGAAAAACTTATTCTGTTCCTAATCGCACAGTATATGCACGTCCGGATTCACCATCTATGCTTGTCACTCATGCCGGCAATCTGTTGTTATTGGCAGATGCGGTGAAACGTGGATTATATACAGGAGATGCAGAAAACCTTTATAAAGAGGGGGTGACTGCCGCCATGAAGCAATTCTCTTATTATGAAAAAGCCACTACTACAATTACGGATGCTGAGATAGCCGCCTATCTGGATGCTAATCCATTGAACGCTGATACGGAGAAGGCTTTGGAACAGATTAATACGGAATATTATATCCACACATTCTGTAATGAGTATGAAGCCTTTGCAAACTGGCGTCGTACCGGATATCCTAAGCTGACTCCGTCCCAAAATGCAGCCAGCTATCCTAATAATGTGACAAATGGAGAGATTCCTCGTCGTTTCATTTATCCGACAAGTGAAATAACAGCTAACCCTGTTAATTACAACGATGCCGTAAAGAGACTTAGCGGAGGGGATAAGATGACATCACGCGTATGGTGGGATAAACAATAAAATGTAATATATAAGCCAGCCGGTTCGCCTTGAACTAGCTGGCTTATTGTATAGTTTTTAGGTATAAACAAGAAAACGGGATTCGTGATGAGTCCCGTTCTTTTATGAATATAATCAGAAAGATTTCATTAATGTTATCTGTACAATGGAACATTACCATCGATAATACCGCCCCCGATTCTTCTTGACAGTCTGACAGAAAGTGTACTTCCTGCTTTTAAATCCAAATCTTCTACCGCACTGATTTTCTGAACTACTCCTCCGATAGTGATAGTACCGATTTCTTCTCCGGCATTGATCTTTTGCGGAAGCACATTGGTAACAGCACCTTCGGATACTTTCTTTACTTCGATATTCTCTGATAAAGCATTCTCGTTGACTTCAATAATACCGTTCAATAAATCCTGTGTACCTTCGTTCTTCAGGCTAAGTTCGACTTTAGCTTCCCCTTCATACGGATTATCATTTTCATCCAGTATAATAACCGGTACGGTCATTCGTTTGAATTTTAGGGATACATTCCGACTACCCGGAACGGCTTCTGCTGTTCCGAACAAATGTTCTTGTCCTCCTTTTAACAGGCGTTTGTTGCCACTTGATCTGGTAGCGGCTCCATCCGTCAGTGCAGGATAATGGGCGTAGAATGTAACTGTGCTTGTTGTAGCACTTATTTCACTCCAAGTACGGCTATCTTGGCCGACAATGAATGGGGTATAGTTCTGACCGGAAGCAGCCATAGAGATAACTTCTCCTGTGGTGATGCTGTTTTTGGCAGGAAACAGATCACTGCTGGTGCGGGTAAGCGGGTCAGAAAGAGCGTCGTCGATAGAGATTGAGAAGTTGGTTGCTTCTTTACTTGTTTCTTGCAGTTCATCCTGTTGCTGGCAACTGAACAAACATCCTGCGGCTAAAAGAACTAAAAAGTTTTTTCTTTTCATTTTACTAAGTATTAGTGAGTTTAAGTGAGATTTGGTGCTAATATTCTACTTTGTCTTCTTTAGACATCCAGGCTTCGAAGGCAGTAATGGCTTCGTTATGCAGCAGCACTTCGGAGGGAAGTTTTCTGTCGGCAGGCTTTAGAGCCAGTTCATCATAAATAAAGGAATCGTCGAAACCGATGTTCTTTGCATCCGTCTTATTATTACCATAATACATTTTGTCCAGTCTTGCCCAGTAAATGGCACCCAGACACATGGGGCAAGGTTCGCATGAAGTATAGATTTCGTATCCGCTGAGGTTGAATGTCCCCAATTTGGCGGCTGCGGCACGTATGGCACTTACCTCGGCATGAGCGGTGGGGTCACACGAAGAGGTTACTCTGTTGACTCCTGTAGCTATAATTTCCCCTTCTTTGGTTGCAATGACGGCTCCGAACGGGCCTCCACCATTAGCAACGTTTTCTTTGGAAAGCTCGATTGCTTTCCTCATTAGTTCTTCTTTGGTCATAGTTATAAAAAATAATATCGTTAGTTTTGCTTTTATTGCTACCTTTCGCAAATATAAAGAAAACTAACGATAGAATATAGTGATTAAATTATTTTAAGAAACAAACAAGGGCAGGCTTCTTCTTAAAGCTTCCCTAATATTTTGTCCATTACCCAGTTAGTCAAGGTAGCACTTTCTCCGTTGCAGGAACAAACGGACTTACCCAGCAGATGATCTACTACTGCCTGTATAAGTGGCTGTTGTACATGTTCGGGATTGCCGATGCAAATTTCTTCACGTCCTCGTTCGGTGTGCAGACCGATCGGTTCGTAAGTAAACACAGAGAAGCAGATCATTCCTTTATCTCCGATGATTTCGATACGGTCCTCACGGGCAGAATCATGGGCAACAAAGCACCAGGAGCCGCTGCCAACCAATCCGTTATCAAACTGAAAGCAAGCGCTCAGTGTATCTTCGGCGGGGTAAAGCCCTCCGCGGTTGCTTTTATATCCGCTGGCTTCGAGGATGCAGCCGAACATGTCTTGCAGCAAATCAATCTGGTGCGGGGCAAGATCATAAAAGTAACCGCCTCCTGCAATATCAGCCTGTACGCGCCAGGGGAGGTTTTCACGGTTGTAATCCAAATCACGTGGCGGCTGGGCAAAACGGACTTGTACGTTGATGACATTACCGATAGAGCCATTCTCCACCATTTCTTTCACTTTCTGGAAGTAGGGAAGATAGCGGCGGTAATAGGCTACGAAGCAGGGAACCCCTGTTTCCTGAGAAATACGGTTGATGCGTGTACACTCCTCATAAGTGACAGCCATTGGTTTTTCAATATAGGCAGGTTTTCCTGCTTTCATTGCCATAATGGCGTAGGTAGCGTGTGAAGAAGGAGGAGTAGCGATATAAATGGCGTTTACTTCCGGATCGTCAATCAGTTCCTGGGCGTCATCATACCATTTCTTGATTCCTCTTTCTTTCGCATAAGCCTTTGCTTTGGCGCCGTCGCGGCTCATTACAGCTACTACTTCAGAATGTTCTACCTTTTGAAAGGCGGGGCCACTTTTGGTTTTGGTTACTTCTCCGCAACCGATGAAGCCCCATTTAATCATCTTTTCATTCATAATATACCTATTGTGCTTGTTTTAACAACTCCCAAAGATAAAGCTATTTTTTATGAAGAACAACTTTATTGATTGTTAACTGTCAGAAATAGGTAAGGGGATGAGTTTTACTTTACCAGTACCAGCATACTCCGAAAGAGAAGGGATAAAGTTCGGGACCTTTGTTCTTCTCAAAAAGCCCGTATGTAGAGTAACGCATATATACACCCAGATCTGCATAACCGGCTTGCGCAAGTAAATTGATACCCAATGGACGTCCGTTCAGTCCCTTGTCAATCGTCTTCTTTGACCCGTTAACTTTTGCTTTCGATCTGAATCCGTGACGGATTTCAGCTTCGGGACCTACAGCAAAGAACAGAGGGCCTTTGCCATTGAGCCGGGTTTGCCACTCGATAGAGAGCGGAATACGGAAGTAGAAATAACGCAGACGACTTTTACTGTACTCTGTAGGTTCTTCTGCCTCTTCCCCGGAATAGATTTCGGTCACTCCGTCTATTTCACGGAATGCATAATTGCCATCCAGACGCATACTGCGGTATCCCCATCCCAATCCGATGGTAATTCCCCAGTTATAGGTAGGCGCAAAGGCGTGCGAACCGGTAAACAGATTACCGCCTATTTCCCACGAATGGCTGGAATTGAGATCGGCACCACTCGACGGATTGAATGAGAGAAAGTCATTGGACAGTCGGGTGTAGCCGATATAGAATCCGCCGGCATGAGGTTCAAATCTGTTTTTCTTGTTGTTCTTTTTGGAGAAGGGGAGGGCGCTCAGTACGGTGCGGCTTTCCGTACTCTGTCCGTTCAGGTAGACTCCTTCGAAGATTTGCGCGTTCGTTATCGTATCTCCGCCGGATGCGCGTTCGTAGAGTTTCACTTTGATCTTGTCACCTTGTTCCTTGATAACGATCTTTCGTCCGTTGACGTAAAGTGTTGTATCCTGCGGAGTGCTTTCATTTTGTGCCATGCCGCTCATTGGAGCCATCATGAGCCATAGTAATAATAGTTTTTTCATATTTGTATTTCTTAATCTGTTTTTATTCTTTCTTCATGAATAGCATGGTAATCAGGTCGTCGGCATCCAGTTCCCCTTCGATATAGATCAGGGTAGCCGAATCTTTCTTTCCGGTTTTGAAGAGGATAAACCGGTTCACATCCTCCTTAAGTTGGGGAAGCTGGTAATAACCGGATTTGATTTGCCCGTTGGAAACAACTTCTTTCACTTTCTTCGCTTTCTTCTTATCGGCTTCCAGGCAACGGAGAATAGTGGGAAGTGCATTGTTGACATCCTTGAAAACCAGACTTTTATAGAGAGTCATCTGGTAAGTTTCCAGCATTTCATTGGATAGCTCTACCATAGTCACCCCTTTTTGCTTTCCGTACTTCTGAAAGATGGTGGCAATCTGTAGTCCCTGTTGGGCGGCTGCATGGGCAGCGAATGTAAGTAACAGGGCGATTAGTGTGGTACGAATGATTTTATTCATCATAATTATATGCTGTTTTTATATTATTTATCAAATAAAGTAGCGAATATTTCTTCCTCGCTGAGGCTGACGTCACGGAAAGCGACCATCGCCTGTTCGCGGATCAAATGAACGTCAATGATCACATAGTTTGCCGGTGCGGGGGATATATGGCGGTAGATGCCCGATATGCCCAGTAATAACAGGAGGGCGGCAGCGGCAGCACCGAGGCTGTAAGTCAGATACTTTCTGACCGTTTTTGTCTTTTTCTCGAATATGGCAAGTTCAGGCATTTCGCCGGCATTACATTGACCGGAGACTTCCGTAAGTTCCTCCTGCTCTGCTTCGAAGAAGGCAAACATCGGGCGATATACCTCCAGGTGTTCCGGTACAAGGCCTTCGGCAAAGAAACGTCGTAGTCTGCGTTCTTCCTCGCAGGTGGTTTCTCCCTCGAAATATTTGTTGAGCAAGGTTTCTATATCTTTCATGCTTTGTTCCTCCTTTTTCGTTCTTGTATTGTTTGCAAATAGACTTCTCTTACTTTCTTGCGGGCTCTTGACAGATTGCTGCGAATGGCTTCTGCATTGCATCCGGTGATTTCGGCAATTTCTTCCGTTTCGTACTCTTCGATGTCTTTCATGCGGATGATTGTTCGTTGCAGCGTAGGCAAGGAGTCGATAATCTCCCGCATCAGTCTGAACTCATCTTTCTCTTCCAGCAATCGCTCCGGAGTAGCCGAAGGGGTGGGAGCCTGTACCCGGTCGAGTGATAAAGTGTCCGGTCGCTTGGCACGCCACAAGTCCATGCAAAGATGATGCGTCATGGTCATGGCTACAGCTTCGATGCTTCTGTACTCGTCCAGTTTCTGACGCAGATTCCATAGCTTCAGCATGACTTCCTGTACGGCATCTTCCGCATCCGAAGGATCATCAGTCATCCTCCGGGCATAGTTCAGTAGCTTATCTCGAAGGGGCACAACGGTTATTTTAAATTGTTTCAGTTCCATTTACACTGATAAGACGGTGCCAGATTAAAAACGTGACATCAAAAAGAGATTTTTTTCAAA
>OCPY01001129.1_pt1 | contig 13234 bp, 10 predicted proteins | sample 1538821 | NCBI WGS metagenome assembly OCPY01 (sample SAMN04571728, study PRJEB22368) | human gut metagenome | biome: human gut; material: stool | host: Homo sapiens | place: Luxembourg | collected 2012-12-07 | reverse complement strand
ATAATGGTAAGTTGAAGCTTATCATCGTAGTGGGTACTCGTCCCGAGATTATCCGTTTGGCAGCCGTCATCAATAAATGTCGTCAGTATTTTGATGTGATTCTTGCCCATACCGGTCAGAATTACGATTACAATCTCAATGGCATATTCTTTAAAGATTTGAAGTTGGCAGAGCCTGAGGTATATATGGATGCTGTGGGCGATGATTTGGGGGCCACTTGTGGCAATATCATCAACTGTTCCTATAAACTTTTTGCGCAGACAAAGCCTGATGGCGTGCTTGTGCTAGGTGATACTAATTCGTGTCTCAGTGTTATAGGAGCCAAGCGTCTGCACATCCCTATCTTCCACATGGAGGCTGGAAATCGTTGCAAAGACGAGTGCCTTCCGGAAGAGACCAACCGTCGTATCGTTGATATCATCAGTGATGTAAACATGGCGTATTCAGAGCATGCACGAAGATATCTTGCCGATTGTGGTTTGCCCAAAGAACGTACTTATGTTACTGGTTCTCCAATGGCCGAGGTACTCCACGAGAACTTTGCAGAAATCGAAGCAAGTGATATTCATCAGCGTCTTGGCTTGGAGAAAGGCAAGTATATTCTTCTCTCTGCTCACCGTGAGGAAAATATTGACACTGAAAAGAATTTCATGTCACTTTTCAGCGCAATTAACCGCATGGCAGAGAAGTATAACATGCCTATCCTTTACAGTTGTCATCCACGTAGTCGCAACCGTCTTGTAGCTAGTGGCTTCAAGCTCAACTCACGTGTCATTCAGCACGAACCACTTGGTTTTCACGATTACAATTGTTTGCAGATGAACGCTTTTGCGGTGGTATCAGATTCTGGTACTCTTCCAGAGGAGAGTTCGTTTTTCACTTCTATAGGATACCCTTTTCCTGCTATCTGCATACGTACTTCTACTGAAAGACCAGAGGCACTTGATAAGGCAGATTTTATTATTGCTGGTATTGATGAGAAATCTTTGCTCCAAGCTGTGGATACAGCTGTGGAACTTTGTCGCGACGGTCAACATGGCATTCCTGTACCTGACTATGTAGACGAGAATGTGTCTACAAAGGTTGTTAAAATTATCCAGAGTTACGTGGGGATAGTTAATAAGATGGTGTGGAGAAAATTCTAGAGAGTGATTTATATAGCGTTTATTTGGCTAGAAGCTGGTAATAGAGAGTACTCTTGGTAAAGAAAAACTACGAACGGATAACTATTACGATAATAAGAGATTTTAAAGATTAAAAAATAGTAGTATTTGGTACAGGATATTATTTGTGAGCCTAGGCTGACTGATGGAGAGTTATAGTGGGGAGTGGTTGGAAGAATTTAAGAGACTTAGTTAATCAATATTGGTGGACAGGGATGCTAGTGATTGGATGATGTGAAGAAGAGTTTATGCTATAGATATGTTTAAGAGAGCATAGTTGATCATTAATGAGTTTCAGAATACTCATATATATTATTATTGTATTTTTTGTCTTTGACTTATTGATATGGTGATGTAAATATAAATCGGTATATGTGTTCAAGAACGGTTTATTGACATGGCGTTACGTACGTTGTGGCTTTGAGTATTGATTTGAATGGTGAGACTTTGTCTGTTCGTGAAAATTGTGTTCTTAAGTTTAACAGTAGAGGCTCTTTTAATGATGAAGTTGTAAAAGGGGAGAAGATGATAGTAGAAGGTTTATCAAAAAAGAAATTCTTTAATGTTCTATTTACTAGTTCATTCGATTTATCTTTATTCTCATATGTGACTTCTGGGAAGTATACCAACGATACTACGCTTTTGCAAGCGATGTTTGACTTGTTTTTTTAGAGGTAAGTGTATTACAGTTAGAGAAAGGGAGAGTATATAATGTTGATAGAGATATCAAACCTTATGTGTATGCCATTTATAAGTACGATGGTATAAGTCAGAGATAATTGGTAATGAAGTTATCATTAATGATTTAAGATCTCGTTTAAAAATAGGATATAAAGCTAACGATGGAGTGTCCCTTTTTTCTAATTGTCATAATATAAAGACTTAATGAAGACTATGTGGAGATTCATGAGGGAAAAATCTTGAAATATAAAGCAGTAATTGAAAAGTACTTAATAACTTTTTAAGAATAATGTTAGTTCGTCTATACCTTTACTTAATTCAATCAAAATTACAAATAAGTGTTTTCCTAATACACTATACGTCAAAATTGGACACTTCATGTCTTAATATGTAAGTACTTATAAAAGTGACTATAATAAGGGGAATGCCCAATTGAGTATTAATTCAAAGATGCGGAATCAGATAAAATTGTTTTTGTGGTGTTAATTTATAGTTAAAGGTAATGGATGAAATATCAAATAATAGTGTTTCGAATAAGAGGATATTAAAGAATACTCTATTCTTGTATTGTAGGATGATAATTGTTCTACTCGTTTCATTATATGCGACAAGAGTTATTCTGAATGTGTTAGGAGTCACTGATTATGGTATATATAATGTTGTTGCGGGATTTGTGTCAATGTTTTCATTCCTAAATAGTGCAATGAACAACACAACTCAAAGGTATTTGAATTACGAACGTGGACGTGGTGATTTAAATTCTTTATCTAATGTTTTCAATACTGCCTGCCAAATACAGGCAATAATTGCAGTTGTTACATTATTACTTCTTGAGGTATTTGGCGTATGGTATATAAATAATATAATGATTATACCTCAAGAAAGAATAATTGCAGCTAATTGGGTATTCCAATTTTCATCTTTATCACTAGTGTTATTGATTCTACAAATACCATATAGTGCTGATATAATTTCTCATGAGAGAATGGATTATTATGCCTTGGTTAGTATTATTGATGTAGCTGTTAAGTTGCTGATAGTAATTGTTTTACCATGCTTGAGCTACGATAAGTTATTCGTCTATGGTTTGCTGTCATTTTTGTTATCACTAATTAATTTCCTATTATTTTATATATATTCAAATCGTAATTTTGTTGAAGTAAAATTACGGTTTGAATTTGACAGAGAACTGTTTAAGACAATGCTTTCATTTTCGGGTTGGAATATGCTTGGGGCTATTGCATATACGATTCAAGGTCAAGGACTGAATGTTTTAGTAAATTCTTTCTTTGGACCTGTTGTGAATGCTGCTAGAGCGATAGCTTTTCAGATACATGCGGCAATATCAGGGTTTTCAGAGAATATAGCGACTGCTTTTAAACCACAATTAATAGAAAGTTATGCGATACAAGATTTGAGAAGAACAAAAGAACTAATGTTTAGTATGTCAAAGTATTGTTACCTTATGATTTTTATATTTTCTTTACCTGTAATTGTAGAGATTGAGAGTATCTTAAGTATTTGGCTGGGTGGGACAGTACCAGATTATACTGCAATTTTTGCGATTTTGGTATTGGTAAATTTGTTAGTTTCAAGTTTGAACCTTCCCATTTCACAGACTGTTCAAGCTACGGGTAAAGTTAAATATTATCAGATTATCCGTAGCCTTTTGGTTGCGTTAACTTTACCAATATCGTGGCTGTTTTTGAAAGAAGGATATAATCCAACTGTCGTTTTTTGGATTACTATTATGGTTTCGATTATTAATCAACCAGTTTGTATGATTATTCTTCACAGTAATTTTGATTATAGCTATCTGGATTATATCCAAAATGTAATTCTACCATGTATGTTGCTTACTGTAGTAGCTCCATTGGCTCCAGTAGTTATTCACAATTTTATTCAAGATTCTATCATTCGAATATTGGTCGTTAGTGGTGTTTCTCTAATCTGGTCAATCTGTATTGCTTTTATTTTAGTTTTGAATTCAAATGAAAGAAATGCTATTATTCAGTGGGTTAGAGTGAAATTTACCAAATAGAATATTAAAAGTTATGCAAATTAAAAAAGAGAGTCTTAAGAGGACTTGGGTATATAAAAATTGTAGATGGTTAATAATGTGGCCGAAAGATTTCTGTATATGGCTAAAGAAATATAAAAAGTGGTTCCTGATGGCTTTTCAAAAAAATTGGATGATAGACCCTTGTTCGAGAAGAAGAGCACGCATTTGGAAATGGTGTGGAGTCAATACAAGTGGGAACTTTAATGTTGGTTATGATGTCTATTTTGATGCTCAGAATGCTGAATATATAACGATAGAAGATGGTGTTTGGATTTCTAGTCGTTGTACTATTCTTTGTCATAAAAGAGATATATCAAACTATCATAAGGGGGACATATATACGAATAATCCTCCAAAGATATGTCCTGTACATATTTGTAAGAATGCGGCAATTGGGATGGATTCTATGATAATGCCTGGAGTTACCATTGGAGAAGGGGCTGTAATAGGAGCAGGTACGTTAGTTACAAAGGATATTCCAGCATGGACTATTGCTATAGGACGTCCTGCAAAAGTTATAAAAGAAATCTAATTGAGTAGTGTTCACAATTCTAATTAATTTGTATGAAAGTTCTTTTGCTTATTGGTATATTGGTCTACTTATTATTTAACTTTTATGACTATTCATTTGTAAATGGAGAATGGTTCATTCCGTTGACTGTCACATTGTATGTCTTTTTGAATCTTTTTTATCTTTGGAAATATAGAAAGGGACAACTACTGTGTTTTGAATTGTTTTTTGCTATTTCTTATTTTCTATGTTCATTTCTAACACCTTTTGTATATCCTTTTCTTGATACATGGAGTGGAAGAACATTTATTGATACGGACTATAACCAAATGAAGGTGTATGGACTATCTTTTATTGGTTATTGTGCTTATTTGATTGCCCTTACGCAGAATAAAGAAAATGAAGGTTGTTGTCAATTAACAAATGAACTACAGTTTAATAAGAATAGTGTACTTTTATCGAATGTTTTTTGCTTATTTTTTATAGTATTGTTTTATGCTTTTGGAGGGGCTAGACTGTTTACACTGTACTCTAACTTAACTTCTGATTTGACCTCTAGATTTGGAGAATGGGGAGAGTACATGGGATATTCAATGTGTGCATATTCATTGTCTATAGTTATTAATTTCAGCTATTTAACGGGAGTGGCAATTACTTTTAGAGAATTGATAGGTAAGTTACCTTTTTTATTTTATGCAAATACATTCCTTCTTGTTTTGCCATTAGTCCTATCAGGTTTAAGGTCAAACGCAATTCAACTTCTGATACCATTACTTCTAATGTATAGTATTTGTATAAAGAGAATAAAAACACGTTATGTGATTGGTATATTATTGGGTGGTTATTGTTTGCTAATACTTATTGGGCTTACCCGGCACGGAAATAGTATGATTGAGCAAGATGCTCTGTTTCTAACTCTTGTTAAAGATTTTATTTCTGCGAATGGGGCAAACTCTTATCTTGTTGATTATGTTGATAATAGTGGAATTGCATGGGGGAGTAATATGGTTCTCCAGTTTGCAAGTATAGTTCCCTTTCTGCAGTCATTCATTCTATCGTTTGTATCTAAAAGTACATTTGCAGCCAATTCGTCCTTCATTTTTACAACAGCTTTTATGGATAGAACACAAGGAGGTATGGGAACTGGTTTGATTGGAGATATGTATTATTCTTTAGGTCTGGTTGGAATAATTACTTTGATGTTTCTTTTAGGATATACAATCAAATGGTGTAGCCAATCTCGAAGATCACTATACGCTTTTCCATTATTAATGGTATTATCTGGTAATGCAATATTTGCTCCAAGAGTTGAATATTGTTATATTCTAAGGAGCTTGTCTTACACTGTAATTTTCCTATTTATCATTCTTACATTAGCAAATAATAAAAAAAACGCATATGAACATAGTTTGCGCAACAGATGATAATTTTGTACAGCATTGTACAATAATGCTGACGTCTTTACTCCTAAATAATAAAGGAGTCAATATATACCTGCTTACAGAAGGACTCAAGTTTGAGAATGAAAAAATTATTAGAGAGCAAGTTGAAGTTCTTGGAGGGACACTTAATGTATGTTTTATTGATACAAGCATCGTAGAGAGATTTCCTATGCCAGCAGATAAAAATTTGACCCACATAAGTAGAGCTACTTACTATCGTCTGCTTATACCCGAGATTTTGCCTTTGGATGTAGGTAAGGTAATATATTTGGATTGCGATATAATTGTTAACGGCTCACTTCAGGAACTTTGGGATGTTAATATGGCTGAATATGCATTAGCTGCAGTACCTCAGATAGGTTCAGGTTACGAGGCAGAGAGACTTGGTTACCCTATGGAGTATGGTTATTTTAATGCTGGCGTAAATGTAATTAATATGAATTATTGGCGTAATAATGCTACTTCTCAGTTACTTATCGATTATTTGACAACGAATTATGCTTATATCAAGTATCACGATCAAGATGCGTTGAATGCAGTTTTGTATAAGGAAACATTCCATTTGTTACCAATGTGGAACATGACGTCGCTTGTATATAGCTATTTCTTGAATCAAAGAGGTGATAAAAAGGATGGAAAAGTGATTAATGCATATATCAAAGAAAAAGAGAATGTGGCTCAATATAAGAGTAAACCTGTCATTGTACACTATGTTTCTAAACCAAAACCCTGGCAAAATGGTTGTGTTCACCCATTAAGTTCATTGTATTATGATTATGCATCAAAGACTACTGCTTTTAGTGATATCAAGCAGGAACCTAAGGTTGGATTATATAGCAATAGACTGAAATATTGGATGTTATGTCACTTGTCTTACATAAAGCAAATATTTACAAATACAGATAAAACAAAACTGTGATTAGAATTTTATATTTAGGCCCTTTTAGGTTTCCAGACGGAGATGCTGCAGCCTCTAGAGTTTTGAACAATATCAGAATTTTCAAAGATCTAGGTCATGACGTGTATGTGCTTAGTTTCGGTGGAAAATATCGTGAGGAGGACAAGATATTAAACGACTACTCATATGATAATATCTTGTATAAAATAACTAACGATATCGATACTCATTCTTGGAAGGAGAGGTTTTTACGCTATACATATCCTTATTCGAACGCAAGAAGGATAATTAAAGAGACGATATCAGATTATGATATGTTGATTGCTTATAATACGACTTTTCAAATGAATCTGTTTCTACAGCGTATTTGTAAGCAGTACGGGAAGAAACTTGTTCTTGATTTAACCGAATGGCCTGCTGCTAATGAGACTCTTGGTGGAAAGTGGTGTCCAATATACTGGATGAGCGAATTGAATATGCGTTTTGTACAGAAGCGTTTCAAGAATATGATTCCCATTAGTCAGTTCTTGAATAGTTATTATTCCGAGAGTAATAATCTTTTGCTTCCACCGCTAATTAATATTCAAGATTCAAAGTGGAATAATTTTTCAGAAATAGATAGTCTGAAATTAAAGGGATTTGATGGAGTACGCATTCTGTTCGCAGGAACACCAGCTAAGAAGGATTTGCTTGGGAATCTGATAGCGGCATTACTGCGGGTTCTAAAAGACACTGACAGGATTCAACTTGTGGTCGTTGGAGTGCTACTTGAACAAGCTGTAAACTATTGCTCTCAAAAGGCATTGGATAAATACAAGAACAATCTTGTGTTCTTGGGGAGGATTCCTCAAGTTCAGGTCCCATCATATTATCATATATCAGATTTCTCAGCAATTATTCGAGAGCCTTCTCGTAAGAATACCGCTGGCTTTCCAACTAAAATGGCGGAATCAATGGCTGCGGGATGTCCGGTGTTGATGAATCAGACAAGTGATCTTGGAGATTATGCAACTGATGGAAAGAATGCTCTTATTATAAATGATTATTCAGTAGATAGCATTGAGGCGGGACTTCATAGGATATTGCAAATGTCAAAGGATGAGATTGTCTCTATGAAAAATGCTGCTCGTGCTGTTGGAGAATCTCGCTTTAACTATCGTTCATATCTTGATACAGCCAAAGTCTTTATAGCTAAAATTCGATAATAATGAAAATATTAATCAATGTCGTTAATGCCCGTAATGTGGGTGGTGGATTGCAGGTAGTCCATAATTTCCTTCTTGGAACACTGAAGTACCCTTGCTTTGATGTTGAGTGGTATTATGCAGTTTCAGAGCGTTTGGATACAGTGTACCTCAATGATGAGTTTAAATCTAAGGTTGAAGGTCATTATTTTGTATTCCCAAATCAGCCAGACTTCTTTCATACATACCGTAAAACACAGAAAAATTTACGAAGGTTGGAAAATAAAATAAAACCAGATGTGATATATACGATTCTTGGACCTTGTTACAACTTTTTCAAACATCGTGAAGTTATTAGGTTTGTACATCCTTGGGTTGTTACTTCTAACCCTTACGCTTGGAGCACACTTTCATTTAAGACAAAAGTGAGGATGAAGTTCCATATTGTTCTCTTGAAATTACTTGTAAGGAGAATAAAATATGTTATAACTCAAACTGAAGCAGTAAAACAAGGACTTATCCGTGAACTTGCTAAGGAACCTGATAGCATAAGGGTTGTGAATAATGTACTTCCAGCAGTGTATGCTTCCTTAGACAATACTCCTATTGAGGAGAATTCTGGATGGGTGGAAATCCCAGCGGTTGGTGGTGGTGAACACAAAAATCTTGATATTATTCCAGAAGTTTTGAAAGAACTTGAAGAAACTTATGGAATTAAAAATTACAGGTTTCATGTAACTTTGCCTAAATCATCTCCTGTATTGCCAATTATTGAGCAGAGAATTAAAGAATTTGGTTACGAGGATAGACTGATTAATCACGGGAACCTCAAACAACAGGATTTGGCAATGCTTTACCGCAAATGTAGAATTAGCTATTTACCATCTGTACTTGAAGTGTTTTCTGCAAGTACAATTGAGTCTATGTATTTCCAGTTGCCGACTGTTGCAACAGAATTGTTCTTCAATACAGAGGTATTTGGAGATGCTTGTCTTTACTACACACCTAAGGATGTAAAACAAGCAGCAAGCCAGATAGTACGGGCCGTTACTGATGAAAGTGTACGTCAGAATTTGAAAGACAAGATGAAAATTCAGCTGACTCGATTCAATAGTTTTGAGAAGTATTTTAACGATACAGTAGACTTTCTGATGGAGGTTGGTGAAGGTAAACACGATGAAAATAAGATGATATGACAGATATTACAGCAATTATCCTCACTAAGAATGAGGAGGTGAATATTGAACGTTGCATTAAGTCATTGAGTGGGGTTGCCGATCGTATCTGCGTTGTGGATAGCGGCAGTACAGATAAGACAATTGAAATAGCAGAATCCCTTGGAGCTGAGATTTTTCATCACGAGCCATTTAATCATTATGCTGCTCAGTTTAATTGGGCTTTAGATAATGTGGGTATAAAGACTACTTGGGTTTACAGAATTGATGCCGATGAAGTTGTTACTCCGGAATTGGCCGCTGAAATTGTTGATGCATGTAATGAACATCGCAATGATGATGTAAACGGATTTGTAATGAAGTTTTTGATTGCTTTCATGGGAAAATTCTTGAAGCATGGCGGTATGTATCCATTCTATAATCTTACGATCTTTAAGTTTGGAAAGGGACGTTACGAGAATAGAGCTATGGGCGAACATGTAATCTTGAGCGAGGGGCGAAGCCTTGATTTGAAGAACGACTGTCTGCATTATGATTTCAAGAGCCTTGATGCTTGGATCAACAAACATAATTGGTATGCAACAAGAGAAGTCGCTGACTACTTTTCGACCAGAGCTATTGGACAAGTTGACCCGAATTCTTTGTACCATGAGGCAAAGAAAACTAGCAAGCTTCGTGATGGTCTTTACTATAGGATGCCTAAATATCTGCGTGCAAAATTATATTTTTGGTACCGCTATTATATTAAGTTGGGATTTCTTGACGGAAAAGCTGGTTATGTGCATGCGTTCCTTCAGGCATATTGGTTTCGCTTCTTAGTAGATGCAAAAATAATGGAACAAGAAATTAAGAGCAGTCATGATAAAAAGTAAAAGAGAACTGGCTTTCTTCATTCAGGCAGATAGAATAATGAACGGTTTTCCTGCAAAACGAAGTATCCTTACTTATATGAAGGAATTCTTTCATCCACAAAGGGATATTCTTCGTTTCTTGAAATTGATGCGTAAGTGTGATTATTATGCAAATGGAAGTAAGAATACACTACTTTTCTTATTCTATAAAATCAAATACAGTCGTACATCTCAGAGGTTGGGGTTCTCTATAGACTATACTTCTTTTGGTTATGGTTTGGTTATCCCGCATTATGGAACTATTGTTGTTGGCGGTCCAAATAAAATAGGGAACTTTGCCGTACTCCATACTTGCACATGTATAGCTGGAGGAGGAAAAAATATAGGTGATGGACTGTATCTTAGTACAGGATCTCAGATTGTTGGAAATGTAAAAATTGGAGATAATGTTACGGTGGCGACTCATAGTCTTGTTCTTTCAGATTGTGTGGCGAATACACTCGTCGCGGGCTCTCCTTCAATAGTAAAAAAAGAAGATTGCCAACCTTGGTATAGGAGAGATGGCGAATTGTATTTTAAAAGAGTGGAAACTGTAAAATATCTAAAGTTAAAGTATGGCATATAGATAGGACTAGGATTCTTTAAAAGGCATTGCAATTATTGTACTAGTCTTGTTTAATATGGGACTGTTGAAGTTAGAATACTTTGGAATGGATGTATTTCTTGTATTGTTCTGTTGCTGTTTAACAGTATAGTTAAGGCACGTTTTTTTGTTTTTTACAATTCTTTCAAGTGATAGTAATGGTGAAGATATTTTACTTATATGTTGGTGCGAAATTTTGAATAAATGTTCATTTTAATGTTTTATGTAGAAAGTACTGAAAGTGCTTTCTTGTGCTTACACAGCAGAACTGAACGTTTACAATCTATTATAATTTGCTATTAAAATAGTATGTAAAATATGTAAATGTTGTATGGAGAAGATTAACGAAAGACTGTGGATTATAACAGAACTGTTTCCTCCAGATGAGACTTCTACAAGCTACATCTTAGGAGAGGTAGCTAACGCGATGGTACAGAAGTATAATGTGAGTGTGATTTGTGGTCCGGAAGTATACGATAAACGTAAGAAACAGGATGTCAATAATAAGTTCACACTACATGAGAGTATAGAGATATATCGTACAGAGGGTGCAGACTTGGACAAGAATACTACCAAGGGTAAAGTTCTCTCTTTTTTGCTAATCAGTAAGAGGATGATTACTCTCGTGAAGAAGTATATTCGTAAAGGTGATAAAGTCTTGATGGTGACTAATCCGGCGCCTATGGTGCCGTTGATGGCGAGATTGAAGAAGAAGGTGGGATTTGAACTCCACATACTTGTGCACGATGTATTTCCAGAGAATACCCGTCCAGCTGGATTGAAACTTCCTATGTATGGAATATTCAAACATATCTTTGACAAGGCTTATAGTAAAGCTGACCAACTCATCGTATTGGGACGAGACATGAAATGTGTCTTGTTGGAGAAGGTAGAGAAAGTTTTGAAAGGTAAAGAAGGTTGCCCTAAAATTACGATTATTGAGAATTGGGCGGATATTGACAATATTAAACCACAGCCTTTCCCTGAAGGTAAGGTCATTCTTGAATATGCAGGTAATATCGGTCGTGTACAGGGGTTAGATAAGGTGATGGACAAATTACCAGAAAATGTGGAATTACATTTTTATGGTACAGGAGCGATGGAGGAAAAGCTTAAGGAAAGAAATAGGAAAAATGTCTTCTTTCATGGTGCTTATTTCCGCTCTCAACAGAATGAAGTGTTGGCTGCTTGTGATATTGCTCTTGTGACTCTTCAAGATGGTATGTTCGGACTGGGGGTACCAAGTAAAACCTACAATATTTTGGCGTCAGGTCGTCCTATCCTTTTTCTTGGACCGAAAGGTAGTGAGATAGACCTGTTGGTTCGTGAGAAGGGCATTGGCTATTGTGAATGGCCTGAGAAATGGGACAAAGAGGTTTTGGCAGAAATGGGTAAGAAGGCTCGTGCATTGGCTGAAGCTGAATATTCTGAAAGTGTAATATTAAAAAAGATATTGAGGGTTATATAATGGAGAAACTACTTTTTACCGGTGGTACGGGTTTTTTAGGAAAGAATGTTCGTCCGATATTGGATAAGATGTATGAGGTGACAACTTGTGGCATCACTTCAGACGATACGATAAAGGTTAATTTAGCAAAAGAGATTCCTGAGTTGGAACAGCATTATGATGTGGTGTTGCATGCTTGTGGTAAAGCCCATGTAGTGCCCAAGACTGAAGTAGAGAAGCAGGCATTTTTTGATGTTAACTATACAGGTACAGTCCATTTATGCAATGCACTTGAAAAGGTGGGAGCGCCTAATGCCCTTGTTTTCATCAGTACTGTGGCTGTATATGGTTGCGAGTTTGGTGAACTAATTACTGAAGAGCATCTATTGAAGGGTGATACTCCGTACGCTAAGAGTAAGATTCAGGCTGAGAAATATCTGACTGAATGGTGTAAAAAGTACAATGTTGTTCTTGGAATTCTTCGTCCTTCACTTCTCGCAGGTAAGGATGCTCCAGGCAACCTTGGTGCTATGGTAGATGGTGTGAAGAGAGGCTTTTACATGAATATTGCCGGAGGTAAAGCAGTGAAGAGTATTTTGATGGCAGAAGATATTGCTCGTATCATGCCTGCTTTGATTAAGAAAGGTGGTGTGTATAATGTATGCGATACATTCCAACCAACTTTTGGTCAGATTAGTGAGTCGGTAGCAAATCAGCTGGGCAAAAGTAAGCCCATTAGTATCCCAATATGGATGGCTAAGTGTATGGCTTTAGTTGGCGATCTCTTAGGGGAAAAAGCTCCAATAAACAGCTATAAACTGGAGAAGATGACTAGAAGTCTCACCTTTAGTAATGAGAAAGCACGTAAGGAACTTGATTGGGAACCGTTGGATGTACTAACAAACTATAAAATTTGATTGAAAACACTCTTTTGTTGCATTTTATTCGCAGAGTATTATATAGAAAATCTTGATGACAATAATCTTTGAAATACATCCATAGTTATAGATAAAACCACACTAGATAGATTAAAATATAACTAAGACATATGACAACATACATTATTATTTTCGTTTTGCTTCTCGTTGTAGAACTCGTTTATTTCTGTATTGCGGATAGCTGTAACATTATTGATAAGCCTAATGAGAGGTCGAGCCATTCGACGATTGTTCTGAGG
>OCPY01001122.1_pt1 | contig 13309 bp, 7 predicted proteins | sample 1538821 | NCBI WGS metagenome assembly OCPY01 (sample SAMN04571728, study PRJEB22368) | human gut metagenome | biome: human gut; material: stool | host: Homo sapiens | place: Luxembourg | collected 2012-12-07 | reverse complement strand
CCCTATACGACGCAGCGATGGCAGAACACGGCTTCCACGCTGTGGACGAGCCGGTATACGACCTGGTCAGCGTGAAAAAGGACGAGGGCTTTGTGGCCACTGCCACCACCGCCCTGCAGCCCGAGCTGAGCCTGACCCAGACCACCGGCTTCAAGACCGAGTGCGTCACCCCGGAAGTCACCGACAAGGAGATCGACGCTGTGCTGGAGCGCCGCCGCGCCATGGCCGCTGAGCTGGTGCCTCACAAGGGTCCGGCCGTCAAGGGCAACATCGTCCACATCGACTACGAGGGCCTGCTGGAAGGCAAGCCCTTCAACGGCGGCACCGCCCAGAACCAGACCCTGCAGCTGGGCAGCGGCCGGATGATCCCCGGCTTCGAGGAAGGCATCCTCGGCCACAAGGGCGGCGAGGAGTTCGACATCTTCGTCACCTTCCCGGCACGCTACCACGTCAAGGACCTGGCCGGCAAGCCCGTGGTCTTCAAAATCAAGCTGCACGACGTCTGTGTCCGCCAGCTGCCCGCACTGAACAGCGATTTTGCCAAGAAGGCTGCCAATGTGGACACCATGGACGAATTCCGCGCCCAGATCCGTCAGCAGCTCCACGACAACAAACACGCCGCCGCGCTCAACCGCGCTAAGGACGCCATCCTCACCCAGCTGGCCGCAGCCGCTGAGGGCGAGCTGCCCAGCGTTCTCGTCGAGAGTGCCTATCAGCAGGAGATGGAGCAGATCCAGCAGCAGCTGCAGATGCAGCGCCTGAGCCTCGACCGCTACCTGAGCCAGATCCATCAGACCCGCGAGAGCTTCACTGCCGCTGTCCACACTGCTGCGGAGAAGAACACCCGCGCCCGGATGGCCCTGCTGCAGATCGCTCAGAACGAGAACCTCGTTCCCACTGAGGAGGACATCGACAAGACACTGTCTGAGCGCGCTGAGCGCACCAAGAAGACCCTCGAGGAAGTCAAGGCTGTGTCCAACGTGGAGGCCATCCGCCGCAACGAGGGCATCCGCCGCGCTGCCGACTATGTCATCGAGCACTCCACCATCGAAGAAAAATAATTTATCCTGCTTTTGCGCCTGCACCACTGTGCAGGCGTTTTTTATTGTTCATTTTTTCTCTCTTGACTTTTTTTCTCTGCTGCGGTATTTTTAAGGTGAGAAATTCTATCCGAGCCGCAGCTGCGGCCCGGACGGATAAAGTAAAATCTTCTGCGGGACATTCCGCTCATCTATTTTATTGCGACAGGAGGTTTTCCTTATGAAAAAGTTTCTTCTCGCTCTTCTGACGGCTGTCACGGCGGCTGCGCTCTTCTGCGGCGCGGCAGCACCTGTGGCCACTTACAGCGCCAGCTATGACGCACCGGCCGGCATCAACGCCATCGTGGTGCAGGACAACAGCGCTGCGGTCATTCTGCAGGCCGCCGACATCGACCACATCCGCGCCGATTACACCTACACCTCGAGCTACGCCTTTGAAAGCTCCAAGCTCTACGACTTCACGGTGGCGGGCAGCACCCTCACCGTGACCAAGACCCGGGAGCCCAACGCTTCCCTCATCATCCAGAGTGAGGACACCCGCAGCTGCACCCTGACGCTGCAGGTACCCCGCCAGACGCTGGCAAACATCACCGTCAGCACCACCAACGACAGCATCACGCTGGCCGGCGTTTCGGCACAGACCGCCAGCCTCACCACTGACAATGGCCGCATCGAGGTATCGAACTTCAACGGTTCCACCCTGAGCGGCACCACCCGCAACGGCAAGATCACCATGAGCGGCGTCACCTCCCAGAATGTGGCTGCCACCATCCAGAACAGCGGCACCCTCAAGCTGGAAAACATCTCTGCCAACGTCTGCAACGCCAAGGTGCAGAACGGCAGTATCACCGGCTCTGTAATCGGCAGCGGCAGCTCTTACGGCTTTGATCTGGCCGCAGGCGGCGGCAAGATCCGTGTCTCCGACGCCAGCGACAAGAACTTCCTCTTCTTCGGCAAGGACACCCTGCAGCAGAATGCAGATGCCCCCAACAAGCTGAACCTCGCCACCAAGAACGGCGACGTTGAGGTCGAGTTCGTCCGTTAAAAGAACATTAAAAATGCCTGTGCAGCATCTGCCGCACAGGCATTTCTTTTTGTCCGGATACGGTCAGCTGAGCCAGTTGAAGCCCATGACCACCACGCCGAGGATGACGAGGATGATGCCGGTGGCGCGGTTGAGGGTCTTGGCGTCGGCCTTATTGGCAAAGACCGCCGCGATGCGCGCCCACAGCAGGGTGAAGCCGACGCAGAGCACCCAGACGTGCCAGTCCGGTGCGCCGCCGATGGCAAAGTGGCTGACAGCTCCGGTCAGGGCCGTGAAGGTCATGATGAACACGCTGGTACCCACAGCCGTTTTCAGCTCGTAGCCGAGGACGCTGGTGAGGATGAGGAGCATCATCATGCCGCCGCCTGCGCCGATAAAGCCGCAGATGAAGCCGATGAGGATGCCGCAGACGATGGACTGGATGGCCCGCTTCTTTGCGCTGACGCCCTGCATGGCCTCTTTGGTGGTCATAACGGGCCGGACGATGAACTTGATGCCCAGCAGGAAGGTCATGAACACCGAGAAGCTGCCCATCGTGGCCGAGGGGAGCAGACTGGCCACCCAGCTGCCCACCACCGTGAACACCAGCACGCTCACCATCATGATGAGGCCGTTTTTGATGTCGAGGTTCTTGTTTTTATGGTAGGTGTAGGCCGAGACGGCGCTGGCCAGCACATCCGACGAGAGGGCGATGCCCACGGCCATATAGGGGTCCATATGCAGAAAGGTGATGAGCATGGGGCTTATGACAGCCGCCGCGCTCAGGCCCGCAAAGCCGGTGCCGAGGCCCGCGCCCATGCCGGCGAAAAAGGTGACGAAGATCGTAAATAAAATGTTCATGCTTCTCCTTCCAGAATGGCGTCCAGATTCTTATTTATGATGTCCATCGTCTCGAAGAACGCCTTTCGCTGTGCTTCATTGGTGTGTTCCAGCAGACGCGCACCAAATTCCTCCTGCAAGGCCCGGCCCTGCTCGATGATGGGGCAGGCTTTTTCAGTGCAGCGCAGCAGGGTGCGGCGGCGGTCGCCGGGGTCAGCCTCGCGGACGAGGTAGCCCTCCTGCACCAGACGGTCTACGTTCACCGAGACGAGGTTTGCTTTCAGTTTGCGCACCTCCACCACGTCGCTGGCGGTCTGGTAGCCGGGGTTGTTGGCGAGGAACATCAGGATGTCAAAAGCCGTCTGGGTCAGATGGAGCTTCTGGCACAGGGGCTTGCAGAGAGCGGCGTAAGCCGCCGAGGTCTTCCGCCCGAATTCGATGCCCGGGGTATTCATGGGACGCCTCCTTGTGATTCAAAATTGTATCATTCAAATTTGAAGTAATAATAGCACAAAAACGCAGCGATTGTCAAGAAAAAAGGAGCGGCCCGCATCTTGCAGGCCGCTCCCTGTTTCCGTTTTCTTTACAGCATCATGATGAGCCGCGTGCCGAAGGCCGCCAGCCATGCTACGATGCACTGATTTGCCACCATGATAACCGCCCACTTGCCGCCCAGCTCCCGCTTGACCGAGGCCACCGCCGCGATGCAGGGCGTATAGAGCAGGCAGAACACCAGCAGGGGTGCAGCCGCCGCCGGGGACAGCGCGGCAGCAAAGGCCGCAGAGGAGCCATAGAGGATGGTGAGGGTCGAAACGACGCTCTCCTTGGCCATAAAGCCGGTGATCAGGGCCGTAGACACCCGCCAGTCGGCAAAGCCCAGTGGCGCAAACAGCGGCGCGATACCGCTGGCCAGCCATGCAAGGATGCTCTGCTGCGGGTCAGCGGTGAGGCTGAGCCGCAGGTCGAAGCTCTGCAGGAACCAGATGATGATGGTCGCCACAAAGATGACCGTAAAGGCGCGCTGGAGGAAATCGCGGGCCTTTTCCCAGAGCAGCTGGACCACATTCTTGAGGCCGGGCAGGCGGTAGTTGGGCAGCTCCATCACAAAGGGGACGGCCTCGCCCTTAAAGACACTGCTCTTCAGCAGGATGGCCATCAGAATGCCCACCGCAATGCCGAGGAAATAGAGGCTGACCATCACCAGAGCCGCGTGCTCCGGGAAGAAGGCCGCCGCAAACAAGCTGTAGATGGGCAGCTTGGCCGAGCAGCTCATAAAGGGGGTGAGCAGGATGGTCATTTTGCGGTCGCGCTCCGAGGGCAGGGTGCGGCTGGCCATGACGCCGGGGACGGTGCAGCCGAAGCCGATGAGCATTGGCACGATGCTGCGCCCCGAGAGGCCGATGCGGCGGAGAAGCTTATCCATCACGAATGCCACGCGGGCCATGTATCCGGTATCCTCCAGCAGAGAGAGGAAGAAGAACAGAGTCACGATGATGGGCAGGAAGCTCAACACACTGCCCACACCGGTGAAGATGCCGTCGATGACCAGCGAGTGGACGGCTGCGTTGACGTTCCACGCCGTGAGGGTGGAGTCCACCGCGGCGGTCAGGGCATCAATGCCCACTTCCAGCAGGTTCTGGAGCGCCAGACCGATGACGCCGAAGGTGAGGTAGAACACCAGCGCCATGATGCCCACAAAGGCCGGGATGGCGGTATAGCGGCCCGTGAGGAACCGGTCGATCTGGGCCGAGCGGAGCTGCTCCTTGCTCTGGCGGGGCTTCACGACGGTCTGCTCCACCAGCTGGTGGATGAAGTGGAACCTCATATCCGCGATGGCGGCGGCGCGGTCCAGACCCCGCTCCTGCTCCATTTGGACGATGATGTGCTCGATCATCTCTTTTTCGTTCTGGTCGAGCTTCAGGGCCGCCTCGATGCGCTGGTCGCCCTCCACGAGCTTTGTGGCCGCAAAGCGCACCGGGATGCCTGCGGCCTTGGCATGATCCTCGATCAGGTGGATGATGCCGTGGATGCAGCGGTGGACTGCGCCGCCGTGATCCTCCTCGCTGCAGAAGTCCATCCGGCCCGGCCGCTCCTGATACTTTGCGACATGGAGCGCATGATCCACCAGCTCGTCCACGCCCTCGTTCTTTGCCGCAGAGATCGGCACGACCGGGATGCCCAGCATGGCCTCCATCTTATTGATGCGGACAGTGCCGCCGTTGCCGCGCATCTCGTCCATCATGTTCAGCGCCAGCACCATCGGCGTATCCAGCTCCATGAGCTGCATGGTGAGGTACAGATTCCTCTCGATGTTGGTGGCGTCCACGATATTGATGATGCCCGTGGGCTTCTCGCCGATGATGAACTGCCGGGTCACGATCTCCTCGCTGGTATAGGGCGACATGGAGTAGATGCCGGGCAGGTCTGTGACCTCCGTATTCGGGTTATTCCGGATCGCACCGCTCTTGCGGTCCACCGTCACACCCGGGAAATTGCCGACGTGCTGGTTGGAGCCGGTGAGCTGGTTGAAGAGGGTCGTCTTGCCGCAGTTCTGGTTGCCCGCCAGCGCAAAGGTAAGGGTCGTGTCGTCAGGCAGAGGGTTCTCGCCCTTTTTGGTGTGGTAGCGTCCGCCTTCGCCGAGGCCCGGGTGCTCCACCGGCTTTTCACTTTCTGCCGCCGCCTTTTTCGCCGCCGGGGCTTTGGCCAGAGTGACCCCGATGCGGGCGGCATCGTCCAGCCGGAGGGTCAGCTCGTAGCCGTGGATGCTCAGCTCCATCGGGTCGCCCATCGGGGCAAATTTGACCAGCGTGACCTCCTCACCGGGGATCAGCCCCATATCCAGAAAATGCTGCCGCAGAGCGCCTTCGCCGCCCACGGTCCCGACCACGGCAGTCTCGCCGATGTTCAAATCTTTCAACGTCATATGGAATGTTCCTCTCGAGCGCGTTTGTTAGTTTGCATTAACAACAGTAATATAGGCTAACTTTCCGGCGTTGTCAAGAGAAACGGGGCTGTTCTGAACTGTTCTCTGAAAAAAATCATGCCGCCATCCTCGAATATCCGAAAAAGTGCAAAAAATAAGAGCCTGTACCCGGGAAGTCCCCGCCGTACAGGCTCTTATCGTTTTTTATTCAGTTTGCGGTGTGGTAGCCGTCAGGGTTCTTCTTCTGCCAGTTCCAGCTGTCGGCGCACATTTCCTCGATGCCGTACTCAGCCACCCAGCCAAGCTCATTCCTGGCCTTGGTGGGGTCAGCATAGCACTCGGCGATGTCGCCGGGGCGGCGGGCCTCGATGACGTAGGGGATGGGCTTGCCGCAGGCCTTCTCGAAGGCGTGGATGACATCCAGCACGCTGTAACCCTTGCCGGTGCCGAGGTTGCAGATGAAGAGGCCGCAGTTCGTTTCCAGCTTCTTGATGGCGCAGACATGGCCGCGGGCCAGGTCCACGACATGGATATAGTCACGGACGCCGGTGCCGTCGGGAGTGGGGTAGTCATTGCCGAAGACATGGACCTTTTCCAGCTTGCCCACAGCCACCTTGGCGATGTAGGGCATGAGGTTGTTGGGGATGCCGTTGGGGTCCTCGCCGATGAGGCCGGACTTGTGGGCGCCGATGGGGTTGAAGTAGCGCAGCAGAGCCACGTTCAGGGTGGGGTCCGCCTTGCAGACATCGGTGAGGATGCGCTCAGTCATGGCCTTGGTGGTGCCGTAGGGGTTGGTGGTGGCACCCACGGGGAAGTCCTCGGTGATCGGCACACTGGCGGGGTCGCCGTAGACGGTGGCGGAAGAGCTGAACACGAAGTTGTGGCAGTTGTGCTTGCGCATCACATCCAGGATGACCAGCGTGCAGTTGAGGTTATTGTAGTAGTATTCGATGGGCTTGGACACGCTCTCGCCAACGGCCTTATAGGCTGCGAACTGGATGACCGCCGTGATGTCGGGACACTCGGCGAAGATCTTCTCCACATCCTCGTGTTTGGTCATATCGGCCTGATAGAAGCGGAAGTCCTTGCCGGTGATCTGCTTGACGCGGTCGAGGACCACAGGGGATGCATTATAGTAATTGTCCGCCACGACGACGTCGTAGCCGGCATTCAGGAGCTCGATGCAGGTGTGGCTGCCGATGTAGCCTGCGCCGCCGGAAACCAAAATAGCCATGTCCAGTACCTCTCTTGTTCCAAATGTTGCTTCGCACAGAGCCCTTGTGCTCTGCCTGCCTAAAGGATACCGCTTTTTGCACAGAGAATCAAGTACCGGCTTTTTTATGAAAATATATTTTTGTTGCATCTTTTCAGTCGGTCTGATGAACTGCAAAGATTTTTAGTCCGCAAAGCATGGAGAGGACACGCAAAAAGCAGCAAAGGGCAGCTCCCACAAGAGAGCTGCCCTTTGCTGCGGCTGATATTTGCTTACAAACGGCCGCACTGACGGCCGGTGAAGAAGCGGAGCGTAGTGTTGGCTCGGAAGACTTTGCCTGCCCGCAGCACCGTCGTCGGGAACTCCGGGTGAGAGGGGCTGCAGGGGAAGTGCTGGGTCTCAAGGGCAAAGCCGCCGTACTTTTCCAGCGGGACGCCGCCCTTGCCGGGGGAGGGGCAGTTCTGCAGGAAGTTGCCGGTGTAGAGCTGGATGCCCGGCTGGGTGGTGTACATCTTCATGCTGATGCCGGTCTTGTCGCTGGACGCCCAGGCGCAGAGGCTCTGGCTGGCACCCCGGGGCCGGTCGAGGACATAGCAGTGGTCGAAGCCGCCGCCCGCCATGGTGGTCTGGTAGAAGCCGGTGTCGAGGTCGCGTCCCAGAGGCTTTCCGGTGCGGAAGTCCATCGGCGTACCGTCCACGGGCAGGATCTTGCCCGTGGGGCAGGTCTCGTTGTTGCCCTCGAGGTAGTTGGAAGCGTAAATGCGGAGCTTCTGGCCCAGCACATTGCCGCCGCCGTCGAGGTTGAAGTAGGTGTGGTTGGTCAGGTTGATGATGGTGTCCTCGTCGGTGGACACACGGTAGTCCATCCGCAGGGTGTTGTCCGGCGTGAGGATATACCGCACACTGACCTTCAGATTTCCGGGGAAACCGTCTTCGCCCGCCGGGCTTTCGGTCTCCATCAAAAGGGTGTCGCCGAACATCTTCACATCGTAAATTTTGCGGGGGAAGGTGCCGTGCAGGTGATTTTTGCCATTGTTGGCTTCCAGCTTGTAGGTCTTGCCGCTGAGAGAAAATTCCGCATTTTCAATGCGGTTGGCGTACCGGCCCACGAACGCACCGCAGCAGGTGCTGCCGGATGAGTTGAAATCCGCCTCATAGTCGGCGAGGGTGTCGTGTCCGACGACCACATCCACCGGACCCGTTTTTGTAGGGACGAAGAGATTTTTGATCACACAGCCATAGTTCAGCACGCTGATCTCAAGTCCACCGGGATTGGAGATGATGTATTCATCCACCTTATCGCCGTTTTTGGTCACACCAAAGGGCTTGGAGCGGAACTGTGCCATAAGGCTCGCCTCCTTCTTCATTATTTTCGGTCAGGGCAGCGCAGCCCCGACCTCGTCCATAATTATGATTATAGCACAGTTTTCCAGACTTGTGTGAGAATGCTTTTAGATTTATCTTCCAAAATTTCGAGAGATTTTTTGGACATATTGCGAAACAGAAAAGGGAGCTGCTACAAAATGCAACAGCTCCCTTTTGAATCTGTATAAAATTATGCTTCCGGCTGAGCCTCGGCGGCGTTCGACTGCGCGATATACTCGGCGGCATCATCGGGGATGTCGTCCATTCCGTCGTCACCTACATCGACCACCAGCGGCGGCTTCTTGAAGAGGATGTCGTAGAGGATGGGGACGATGTACAGGGTCATCAGGGTGGCATAGCTCAGGCCGCAGATGATGACGATGGCCATGCCGCTCATGAGCTGGCTCGCCATATCGTTGCTGAACACCATCTGCAGCATGGCCAGAACGGTGGTCAGGGTGGTCATGAGGATAGGACGCATACGGGTCTTGCCGGTGGCGACAAGGGCCGCACGGCGCTCCAGACCGCCCAGACGCAGCTGGTTGGCGTAGTCCACGAAGACGATGCCGTTGTTGACGACGGTACCCATCAGGACGATGAAGCCCATCAGGGAGATCATGGTCAGCTGCTGGCCGGTGACCAGCATACCCAGCAGGCCGCCGGTGAAGGCCAGCGGCACCGTGAACAGGACGATGAAGGGGGACAGCAGGCTCTGGAACTGAGCCACCATGACCAGATAGACGAAGGGCAGGGCTAGAGCCATCCACTGCACCATCTCGTCGACCATCAGGTTGACGGTGGAGGACTCGCCGCCCAGCGAGAAGGAGCAGCCCTCGGGCATCTCATCGGTGAGGGCGAAGGCGTCCAGCGTCTTCTGCAGCACGCGGGACTGGACCGTGGTATTGTAGCCGTCCAGCGTGTCTGCCGTCACCGTGATGTAGCGGGTCTGGTTCTCGCTGGTGATGGAGTCGGGGGCAGTACCCGTCGTCCAGGAAGCAATATCGCCCAGCGTGCAGGTGCCGGTGGTGGTGGTGCCGGTGGCGTCCATGACACTGGTGGTGAAGGTCATGTCCATCATGTTTTCCTTGGTCATAGGGTCAAGATTATCGCTGATCTGGACTTTCATGGTGGAGCCGTCTACCGTGACGGGCGTCTCCGCCGTCGTGGTGGTGGTGAGCTTGGCGGCGATCTGCTGGTAGACCTGCGCAACCGTCAGGCCATAGGCGCGGACCTTGTCGCGGTCGATGTCCAGATTGATGGTCGCATCGCCCTGACCGAGGCCGGTGGCGGCATTGGCGAAGCCCTCGGTGTCGTTGACCATCTGGACGACCTTATCGCCCAGTGCGGTAATGGTATCGGCGTCGGGGCCGTAGATCTTGACAGAGAGACCGCTGCTCAGCTGGCTGGTCAGGTCCTGCATACCGCTGATCTCGACGGTGCCGGTGCAGTTCCCGACGCCGGAAACGGCATCATTCAGGGCCTGCTCCACGGCGGCGATCCGGGTAGAGGACAGTGACTCGTCCAGCATGACGTTGAACTGGTAGCTGCCGTAGCTGTTGGCGGCGCTCAGCAGGTCGGTAATAGCGCTGGGCAGGCCCAGCTGGCCGATGTCGATGCCGGCCACAGTGGTATCGGTGGTGACGCCCACCTCTTCCACGCCGTCCACGGCCATGACGGCCTCGACGACCTGTCCGGCCACACCGTAGGATTCCTCTTTGGTCAGGCCGTCGTCGGTGGAGAGGGCGATGGTGGCCTCATTGCTGGAAATTTCGGGCAGAAGGACGACGCCCATGGAGAAGACCTTCCAGCCGCAGAAGGCCAGCAGCACGACAGCGGCCAGCAGCGGCAGAGCGCGGTGCTGCAGGCACCACTCGAGGCTGTGGGCATACTTATCCTGAATCTTTTCGAACCAGACCAGACGCTTCGGCTCAGCCTTTTTCAGGACAGTGGAAGCAGCGGCAGGCACGACGGTGATGGCTACGATGAGAGAAGCCATCAGGCAGTAGCCGATGCACATGGACATAGGCTGCAGCAGGCTGCGCACCGTGCCGGAGGCGAACACCACCGGCAGGAAGACACAGACCGAAGTAAGGGTGGAGGCCACGACCGACATGCCCACGGCGGCGCGGGCCGCCGGTACGCCCCGGCCCCGCAGACGGTAGATGTTCTCGATGACGACGACCGAGTTATCCACCAGCATACCGACACCCAGCGACAGGCCCGCCAGCGTCATGATGTTCATGTCGAGGCCGGTGAAGTACATCAGAACGACGGCGAACAGGACGGACAGCGGGATGCTGACGCCGACCACGAGGGTGGGCTTGATGTCCTTCAGGAAGATGGCCAGCACGATGATGGCCAGCGCAGCGCCCACCAGCATACTGCTGATGATGCTGTTGACGATGATGGTGATGTAGTTGCCCTGGTTGGACAGGACGACGACGTGAAGGTCAGAATACTGAGCCTGCAGCTCCTTGAAGGCATTCAGGCAGCCGTCCGAGACGCTGCTGGCGCTGGAATTGGCGTTGCGGAAAATTTTCAGCACCACGGCCCGCTCCCCGTTCAGGCGGGTGTAGCTGGCCTCGGCGTTGTCGATGACGGCCACGTCGGCCACATCGGAGAGGCGGACATCGCCGAAGCCATCGACGTGGAGCAGAAGTGCACCCTCGATGTCCGAAACGCTGTCGTACTCTTCGCCGACCTTCAGCAGCCAGGACTCGCCGCTCTTATCGGCGACGTAGCCGGCAGGCATCGAGAAGTTCTGGGCGTAGATGAGCTGGGCGAGGGTCTTGATGTCCAGCTGCTTGGCCACATCGGCGCTGGCAAGGGCCTTTTCCTTGCTCTCCTCGTAGAGCTGCTTGGCGTCTTCCAGCTGGTTCTCATAGTCCTTGAGCATCTCGCGGGCCTCAGTAAAGCGCATATAAGCGCTGAGCTGCTGGCTGGAATAGCTGCCCAGAGCGACGGAGAACTGGTTCATCAGGCCGGGGACATTGTCCATGGCTTTGATGACCTCGTCCAGAGTCTTATAAATGGTGCTCAGGCTGTTGGAGACTTCCAGCTCGTCGGCAAGGTCGGAGACGGTGCCGTCGCTGGTACCCAGACGGCCCTGCAGCTCCTGCAGAGCGGCGGTGAGCCTATCGGTGATGTCGCGCAGCTCGCCGACGATCTCGATGAGGGAGTCGATGTCCCGCATACCGGTCTGGTTGAACTGGTCCACGACACGCTGCAGGCCGTCGCGGACGTCGATGAGAGCCTGCTGGATCTCCGGTTCATTGACCACGCCGATGAGCTGGTTGACGCTGTTCAGCAAAGCCTGCGCCTGGTCGCGCACGACGGTGACGGCGTCGGCCACCTCCGTACCCATCTCTGCCATGACCGTATCGGAGACGGTGTTGCCGAAGTTTTTCAGCTGTTTTTCATACTCGGCGCGGCCCTCGGCGATTTGCGCCTCCGCGGCGTCGAGCTGAGCGCGGGCGTCGGCCAGCTGGGTGTCGATGAGTTCCAGCAGGCGGGCGTTCACTTCGTCTATCTTATCCTGATTCAGCTGCACCTGCACCATCTTTTCGATGAGGCCGTTGGCCGACACGCTGGAAACGCCGCTGGTGCGGCCCACATAAGGCACGAGGGTGTTATCCACGAAGTCCGACAGATCGTAGACATCGCTGCCCTCCCGGCTGACAGCCACCGTCATAAAGGCGTTCATGTTCAGGCTGTACTCGATGATGGAGGGGGTCAGACAGGTGCTGGGCAGACTGGTCGCGGTCTGATCCACCTTGTTGGAGGTCTTGACCATCGCGCTGTTCATGTCGGTGCCTTCGGCGAATTTCATGAGCAGAAGGCTGTAGTTTTCTGCCGAGGTCGCCGTGATGCTCTCGACGCCGGACACTGTACCCAGCGCGTTCTCCATCACATCGGAGACTTCTGACTCCACACGCTCCGGGCTGGCACCGGGGTAGACGGTGACCACCATGAGGTATGGCGTGCTGATGTCGGGCAGAAGGTTCGTCTGCAGGTTCGTGATGGACACGAAACCCAGCAGCAGGACCATGATGACCGCAACAAGGATGGTGAACGGCTTTTTGACACTGAATTTTTCCATGATTTCCTATCCATTTCTTTTTTATGCCGCCGCGCGGCAAGAGGTACGCCGCAACCACAGCAGTACCCTCTGAACGCTTCTTATCATTCCTATTATACACAAGGGAATCCCCCTTGCAATAGTCCTGAAGTCAATCTTTAACAAAACTTTCCTTAAGCCACCTTAGTTTAGGAAGTAAATGGGAATATCCCGGCTACTTTCTTGCCATATTTCGTGGAAATACGGGCCGGATTATGCTATACTAGAATGCAGAATGGAATTTTATCGCAATTTCAGGCACAGCGCCTATCCAGACTGCATAAGGCCCATTTTCCGGGCTTATATACGTTTGATACGACCCCAAAGAGGAATGCTATGAAGAAAGTTATATCCGTCCGTTTCAAGGACAACGGCAAGACCTATTATTTTGACCCCGCAGACACCCCCATCAAGACCGGCGACTATGTTATCGTCGAGACGGCCCGGGGCGTGGAGTGCGGCGAAGTGGTGCAGGGCGTGAAGGAGATCGCCGACTCCGCTGTCCCCAAGGCCCTCAAGCCCATCACCCGGATGGCCGACAGCGTGGATGTGCGCCGGATGCGCCAGAACCGTGAGGACGAAAAGCGCGCCTACCACACCTGCCAGGAGTGCATCGCCCGCCACGGGCTGGAAATGAAGCTGGTGGAGGCCGAATACACCCTCGACCGCTCCAAGATCATGTTCTATTTCACCGCCGATGGCCGTGTGGACTTCCGTGAGCTGGTCAAGGACCTGGCCGGCATCTTCCACACCCGCATCGAGCTGCGCCAGATCGGCGTGCGCGACG
>OCPY01001080.1_pt1 | contig 13765 bp, 6 predicted proteins | sample 1538821 | NCBI WGS metagenome assembly OCPY01 (sample SAMN04571728, study PRJEB22368) | human gut metagenome | biome: human gut; material: stool | host: Homo sapiens | place: Luxembourg | collected 2012-12-07 | reverse complement strand
TTTACAATGTGTCAGGTCCTTCCTCCGTCTTACAGTTTACTTATATAGGTTTTGTTCCATTAAAAATTGTAGTAGGAAAACAAACGAATATGTCCGTAAAGCTGGACCCTGATATAAAAGGATTAGAGGAAGTAGTTGTAGTGGGATACGGATCACAAAAGAGAGAAAGTGTAATTGGAGCTATTACCACCATGAAACCTGCCGCTTTACAAGTGAATCAAAGCCGTTCTGTTACAAATGCCCTCGCCGGACAAGTAGCTGGTGTTATTGCTGTGCAACGAAGCGGCGAGCCTGGGAATGATACTTCTGATTTTTGGATTCGTGGCATCTCCTCTTTTGGTGCGGGAACAACTCCGTTAGTCTTGGTTGACGGAATCGAGCGTAGCCTGAGCAATATCTCTCCAGAAGAAATTGAATCTTTTTCTGTTTTAAAAGATGCCACTGCAACAGCAGTCTATGGTGTTAGAGGAGCTAACGGTGTGATTCTGGTACAAACCAAACGCGGTCAGATTGGTAAGCCTCGCATTCAGATAAAGGCTGACTATGGTTTCTCTGCTCCGACCATGCTTCCCGAATTTGTAGACGGAGCCAAATATATGGAAGTTATGAATGTGGCGAGTCAGTTTTCCTCTGGAAAGGATATGTATACACAAGCAGCAATCGATGCCACTCGCAATGGTACCGATCCAGATTTATATCCTAACGTAAACTGGTTGAAAACAATAACCAAAGACCATGTACCCAATGGACGTGTCTCTTTAGACATCAATGGAGGTACTGAGCGATTACGCTATAGTATGGTATTGGCTTATCACGGAGAGACCGGTATGACAGTAACAGATCCGGGAGTGGAATATAATACATCCAATAATCTGTCACGTTATAATATACGTACCAATTTGGATATGAATCTAACCCCTTCCACTGAAATTAACGTAAGCTTGGGAGGATACATCATGAACCAGCGCACACCCGGCTTCTCGACAAATGCCGCTCCTTTTACGGACATCATCTATCTGGCCTTTAAAAATACTCCGATTGTCCATCCCACCGTTTACTCTAACGGACAGATTCCAGCCAACACATCACAAACTAATCCGTGGGCAGCCGCTACACATTCAGGATTTATTTCAAGCTACAAGAGCAGTTTGCAATCTGTATTTGCCGTAACACAGGATATCGGCAAGTTGTGGCATCCACTGAAAGGATTGAAAGCGAAAGCCACTTTCTCATTCGATACCTATGCTTGGAACTCATTTTTGAGAAGAAAAACACAAACTACTTATATGGCAACCGGACGTGACGAAGAAGGGAATTTATTGACCAGTATCACGAACCAGGGAGATGATTACTTGCAGTATGCAAAAGAAGCCGGCGGCAATCGCACCATGTACCTGGAAGGTCAGCTGTCTTACAGCCGTCTGCTCGCAGATAATCACCAAATAGACGGACTATTGTTGTATAATATGCGGGATTATGTAAATGCAGACGCAGCTTCAGCCATTTATTCACTACCGTATCGTACACAAGGTATCGCTGCTCGTTTGTCATATAGCTATAAAGGCAGATATTTCATCGAAGGAAACTTCGGGTATAACGGTTCAGAGAACTTTAGTAAAGGGAACAAATGGGGATTCTTTCCCTCCGTAGCCGGTGGCTGGCTTGTGACCAACGAAAAATTCATGGAGAATGCCCTCTCCGTATTATCTAAATTGAAATTTCGTGGCTCATACGGTTTGGTAGGCAACGACCAGTTGGCAGGACGACGTTTTGCTTTCCTATCTACGATAAACAGTGGAAATGGATTTACTTACGGACTTACAGGCAACCAAGGTATAGGTGGAAAATTCGAAGGAGACTTCGGGGTTGAAGATTTATCGTGGGAAACCGTAAAGAAAACAGATATCGGGGTTGAAATCGGCCTATGGGACTGCGTCAATATACAAGCCGATTATTTCCATGAAAAAAGGGAAGATATCTTTATGCAAAGAAAGACCATACCGGAAACAGCAGGATTCAATACAAATCCATGGGCAAACTTCGGTATCGTAAAAAATCAGGGATTTGATGCCAGTCTGGAAGTAAACAAGAGTTTTGGAAAAGATTTCTTTTTATCATTACGAGGTAATTTCACTTTCAGTCGTAATGAAATTGTAGAATATGACGAATCCGAGACTATGAAACAAACAACCCGTGCACGTACTGGAAATCCATTGAACACATATTACGGACTGAAAGCTATCGGTCTGTTTCAGGAAGAGGATTTTAAAGCAGACGGGACATTAGTGAACGGAATCCCCGACCATACATTCGAACCGGTAAAACCCGGTGATATTCGTTATGAAGATACCAATCATGATGGTAAAGTGGATGCCTATGATTATCAACCTATCGGTCGTCCTTCTGTTCCGGAGATTGTATATGGATTCGGATTCAGTGCACGTTGGAAGAGTTTTGATCTCAGCGCATTCTTCCAAGGTTCTACAAATGTATCCAATATGATTCAAGGAGATTACTGATTCCCGGCAGTGGCGGTGGTGGATTGGGCAATATTTATGCCAACTGCGATGACCGTTGGGATCCGAGTGATCCGTATAGACAGGTATTCTGGCCTCGTTTGTCCACCAATAAAAGTTCTAACAACATGCAATATTCTACATGGTGGTTAAAAGATGTTTCTTATTTGCGTTTGAAAAATCTTGAAGTAGGCTATACTTTCCCAAAAAAATGGCAGAAAGCGGCGATGATGCGTGACGCACGTATTTTCTTCAGAGGAAGCAATCTGTTAACATGGGCTGCATTTGATATGTGGGACCCGGAAATCAATTCCAGTGACGGAATGAAATATCCTTTAATGAAGGTATATTCATTTGGTTTTCAAGTAACATTTTAATCTTACGTACAATGAAAAAATATACATATAAAAAATATATCCAAACAATGATGCTGGCTGTTGCCGTCATCCCGTTTTTCTCTTCTTGCGATTACTTGGATAAAGAACCGGATGATATGCTGACTATAGATGCTGTATTTGACAATGCAGATTATACAAAGCAATGGTTGGCAGGTGTTTATAATCTTGTACCCGATCCCTTGTGGGAATACATGAATTTTGCCGGATATGGCTATTACATGATGAGTGATGAGACACAAATGGCTTCGTCACTGGGACAGTTTGGTTGGGGAAATCTGATGAATGTACAACAAGGAAGTTGGACACCTACACAAATTATTCCAGGAAAAAATCTGTGGAAAGAGACCTATCAAAAAGTGCGTTCAGGACTTATTTTCCTGGAAAGAGTAAAAGAGATTCCAGACCAGAGACAAACAGTCGAACTAGTAGAACGATATAAGAATGAAGTTCGGTTCCTAATTGCTTACTATTACTCAAGAATGCTGGAGGTGTACGGACCGTTCCCATTGATTACTTCATTAATGGACGTAAATGATTCGGGTGAGGTACTGAAAAAAGAGCGCACTCCCTATGATGAAATCGTAAACTACTTGGACAATGAATTTATGGAACTTTCCAAGATACTACCTTCTTCCTATGATAATGTAAACATCGGACGTCCCACTTCCGGTGCATGTCTGGCATTGCGCGCCCGTATGCTAATGTTTGCAGCCAGCCCATTATTTAACGGGAATGAAGATTTCAAGGATGTCGTCAATAAAGACGGAACTCCACTTTTTAGTCAAAGCAAAGATAACAAAAAGTGGGAGAAAGCAGCAGTAGCAGCCAAGTTGGTTATTGATCTTCCTGAATATGATTTGTACAAAGAGTACCTGGAAGACGGTTCCATTGATGCATTAATGTCCTGTACCAATTTATATCTGACTACTACTGAACAGAACCCGGAAATTATAATGGCCTTCCCAGGAAAAACAAGTTCATTATATGAATACCATTTAATGCCTCGCAAATCCGGTTTTGCAGGTTGTATCAGTGCCACACAGAACATCGTGGATGCTTTCTTTATGAAAAATGGCTTAAGCATCGATGAATTAGGTTCAGGATATGTAGAAGAAGGATTCTCTACTGAAGATACATATTATCCTACGAAATATACCTATGGTAGTGCGGATAAGAAAGAAGGATTGGTGACACCGAAAGGTACATATAATATGTACGTTAATCGAGAACCCCGTTTTTATGCCAACATTCGTTTTCATGGCAAATATTGTTCGTTCGATGATGACAAGAGGCAACACAACTTTTTGAACGGAGGGCAAGATGGTAAACCTTCGCATGATAGTCCAATAGCTGGTTATCAAATTAATAAGGCCATTCATCCTGCCACCCGTTCAGGGTCTTATCCTTATAAACCGGGGATCATTGTTCGTTTAGGAGAGATGTATCTGAATTATGCAGAAGCACTAAATGAATATAATCCAGGACATACAGATATTACAAAGTATGTAAATCTAATTCGTGAACGTGCCGGACTGCCTGCTTTAAAATCCGGTTTGTCACAATCGGAAATGCGTGAAGCGATTCACCATGAACGCAGAGTAGAATTTGCATTTGAAGGAGGAATGCGTTATATGGATATCCGTCGTTGGAAAGAAGCGGAAAAAGTTTTTGAAACCCCGATTTCTGGTATGAATACGGATGCTAAAACCAATAATGATTTCTTCAAACGAACAGAAATACAGAAACGAATATTCTTGAAGAAAATGTATTTATGGCCTATTTACCAGACTTACTTGGATAACAATGAAAAAATGGTTCAAAACAAATATTGGTAATAAGAAAATGATTATGAAAATGAACCTCTATTGTATTTTATGTCTATTTCTAACAGTTTTTTCATCAGCTTGTGGTAATGAAAAAATTGATGGAAATAAAACTAAACAGGTGACATTGACTATTACTCCTTCCGACGAGATAATTGTAGAAGGTAAAGGGGGCAGTGTCTCGTTTACTGTCACACCAAGTGACCCTACAGTAGCACTAAAATATGTACCTAGTGTAGAGTGGGTGAAAGCAACTAGCGGCACCAAAGAGACTCTTTGGAACATAGCGACAAATACTTCCAAACTAAGCAGAGAAGGATATATTTATATTCTGGATAACGCTTCATTGGTTCAGTTAGGTAAAATCACTATCATTCAAAAATCGACAGACGGTGAAATTCAGGAGAATCCGACAGTATCGTTTAACGAAGCGGATGTACCGATTTTTATTCCTTTTGCCGGAAACTCGTATATGACTACTCCTCCAGCTTCTTCCGAAATAGACCTCTATACCGGTAAATTCAAGGATACATGGATGGACAAAACAATTGTTAGCAGCACCTACTTCCATGTGGGCGAAACTGGTAATATGAATTTGGCAGTCGTTGGAAGCAATGAAACCGGAAATAGTGTCGTACGCTTCAAGATACGGGACAAAACGTATGATGTTACTATCAGTGGTCCTACTTCTAAAATATACGGTATTGCTACAATTCCGATAAAAAAATCGGGATATATCCGGGTGGATATGCAGGGAGTATCAAGAAGCGGTAAATCTTTCGGTGATGTCACTGGTTTCCGGATAGGTGGACAGGCGACAATGGGCGACAATCATTTTGTAACAGAAGAAAAAATGGCTGAAGATAAGTTGAATTGTTACTTCTTTCGTAGAGGAGCTTCCGTGCATTGGGGGTATACAATGCCCGAAGCTAATGTTGAGTATTTCTATAATGAAGTTTTGGTCACAGAAGAAAATGTCCGAAATAGTTCATACTATATGATGAACGGGTTCTCCGAAGGCTATATGGGTATTCAACAAACGAGTTCCGGTGAGCACACTATTTTGTTCTCTGTCTGGAGCCCTTATTCTACTGACAATCCTAGTGACATACCAGAGGACAAAAGAGTGAAGCTATTACGCAAAGGTAAGAATGTCACTGTCGGAGAGTTTGGAAATGAAGGAAGCGGTGGACAAAGTTGGTTACATTGCGGTTGGAAAGCTGGCACGGTGTACAAAGCGCTTGTTCAGGTGAAACCGGACGGAAACGGAAACACCATTTATACAGCCTATTTTTATGCAGACAATGAATGGAAGCTAATCGCATCTTTCTTACGTCCGGACACAAATACATGGTATAAGGGAGCTCATTCATTCCTAGAGAACTTCGATCCGGTAAACTCAATCTATACCCGTTCCGTACTCTACAAAAACCAGTGGGTACGGCTTGCGTCAGGCGACTGGAAAGAGATTACGACAGCTAAATTCACCTGTGACAATACGGGAATACAGGGTTTGAGATACGACTATTCCGGCTCGGTCGATGAGAAGAATTGTGGTTTCGTTCTAAAGAGTTTCGGCTTCTCGGATGATCATACGGAATATGGAAAGATTTTTACCCGTCCTTCCAGTGGAACAGCTCCAGACATTGACTTTAAGAGATTAGAGAATATTCCATCTGTTGAATAAATAATTCAAAATAATGAAAAAGATAAAATTTATATATGCCACGATGTTGCTTGTCCTCGCATTAGCAACGAATGCATGCGACGATTATTATTCGGTAACTGTCAACGGTGATCCAGGCATTACACCAACAGTATTGATAACACCGGAAGAGAGCATTACTTTGCCGGCCAAAGAAGCAGCAGGAGAAATAGAGATTATATCCAACATGGATAACTCGACAATTTCTTTCCACGTTCCTTCCGATGCAGAAAGATGGTGCAGCGTAACACTCGAAGGAAATAGGATATCGCTTGCATTGGAAGATAATCCACGAATGATTGCACGTTCTACGATTCTAACTATAAAGGTTTTTTCAGTTACTCGAAAGATTGAAGTAGTGCAGGAAGCAAAAGCAGCAGAACCTATTTATCCGATAGAGAAAGTCTATAAATTCAAAATTCCTTCTGTCGAGAATTTTGATATAAGCAAGATTTATAAGGTGATGGATGATAAATTAAAAGTTGCGGAAATCTGTCTGGAGTATCTAAAAAATGATCATATTGCTTCAAAGGCTGTCGTTGTTTATACCGGTCAAGGTGGAGCGGCTGATTATACCAGAGGGTTGGTCGCATATTTGGTAGACGATGACGGCAATGTGTCCGACATCGACAAAAACGGAGGAACAGTAGCATTCAACTATAACGAAAATACACTTGATTATGTAGCCGGCAATTCTAATGCTGTTCAAACAGTTTATCTTTCTGCTTTCGGTATTACAACAGAGGAACAAGAAAATGCTGTTGAAGTTGTGGCTGAGCCGTATTTAGTAGCGGATATATCAGGCAATTCATATCCAACTGTCAAAATAGGTAGTGAAGTATGGTTGGGGACTAACCTCCGTACAACAAAATTTGGTGATGGTTCGGAGATACCATTTAGTGCTATGAATTCTTTGAATCAACAAGTTGCATCTTATACATACCCAGGTGGTGACTCTGATGTTGATGCTTCCTTATATGGTTATTTATACACAAGTAAAGTAGTGGCAGATGAAGACTTATTAGCCGGCAGCATTGTGGATGGTCTGTGGCGTATCTCTACCGGAGGAGGAAATAATAGTAACGGATTAATGGGTAATGTAACTGACTGGCAACGCTTGTTTAAGTATATCGGACAGGACCAACTGGGAACATTATTGGCACCGGGATACAATTGGAACAACGGCGGCAATGGTGCGTTTGATATTAATACAGTATCCGATTTAACAGGTTTAAGTATAGTGCCTGCCGGACAAATATATAGCAACGGAGCTTTTGCCTTAGGTTATTTAGGGCAAGCGTTTTTCTTCTATGGAAATGCAGGTCAAGGATATAACTTAGCAGAGAGAGACGGCAAAGCGGCCGATCAAGCCGGAGTACGCCAATGGAATCATGTCACGGATGCTTGTTCCATTCGTCTTGTCCGAATCGACAATCATCAATAACAATCCATTTTACAGAGTTTTCTATATCAACAATCATACTATTGGCAGAAAAATCCGTCGATAGTATGATTGGAAAAAGAACAAATATGTCACATTGTTAATATAATTAATAATTTTAAATTTTGAAACGAATGAGAAATAGGACTTTGTTTGGAACCGTTGTAAGTGCTATGCTTACCACCATGGCATCCTGTGTGTCAGCTCCTCAACACAACACTTTGACCAAAGCGGAAATAGCTGACGGTTGGCAACTATTATTTGATGGAAACACACTCAATGGCTGGCGTGACTATAATGGAGATTCACTCACACAACCTTGGCATGTAGTAGATGGATGTATTCAAGCAAATGGTGACGGAAGTGACCTTTCAGGTTATATCGTAACCGATCGGGAATTTGACAATTTTATTCTTGACTGGGATTGGAAACTTTCGTACGGTGGCAATAGCGGCATGCTTTATCACGTAGTAGAAGATCCTTATTTTAAAGTTCCGTATGTAACCGGCCCTGAATATCAGTTGATTGATGTAGAAGGTTGGGAAAAGACAAACGCTCCCACCAAATTGGAAGAATGGCAGAAACTGGGAGTAGACTATGCAATGCATCTTCCAGACCCAGACTCCATGTTCGTAAATCCACAAGGCAAATGGAATAACTCACGCATCGTGTTCGATAATGGGCATGTAGAACATTACTTAAACGGACATAAAATTTTGGAATTCGAGGCATGGACCGACGATTGGTTTCAACGCAAAGAAAGCGGTAAATGGGAAATGTCTCCTGAATATGGTTTGGGGCGCAAGGGAGTTCTCTGTTTACAGGATCATGGCTATCCTGCTTCCTTCCGCAACATCAAAATAAAGGAATTATCCAAGAAGATACCTGCTAAAACGGAGTTCCTGTTTAACGGAAAGGACTTGAACGGCTGGAAAGTGTACGGAACCGAATTGTGGTATGTGGATAAAGAAGGCTGTTTGGTATGTGAAAGTGGAAAAGACAAACAATACGGTTATTTGACTACCCGCGATTATTACAACGATTTTGACTTGAATCTGGAATTTAAGCAATTAGCTAATGGCAATTCCGGTGTCTTCTTCCATTCATCGAGCCACCGGTCAAGATTCACGGCTGGCAATGCGAAGTGGCTCCGACGGGCAACGATACCGGTGGCATTTATGAATCTTACGGGCGCGGTTGGCTGGTACAAATTCCAGATGAAAAAGAAAATATCCTGAAACAGGGAGACTGGAATACTTTACGCATCCGCGTGGAAGGTGCGCATGTACAAACATGGCTGAACGGTGAACTGATGGCAGATTTGACAGACAAAAAGATTGGTGCCACACAAGGACGTATCGCATTACAGATTCACGACGGGGGCGGTATCAAGGTGCAGTGGCGCAATATCCGTTTGACAAGACTGTAAGACAGTATTAAAACATATACAACAATAACTTATGTACAAAATATGGGAATTGACAGAAGAAAATTTTTAAAAGGCATGGGCAGCCTCGCTTTGTTCTCTATCGTGCCAAGCAAAGTATTGGGTGGGCCCAACCATATTGCTCCAAGCGATCAATTGACAAAAGGTATCATTGGAGTAGGCGGAATTGGCAGAAGTAGCTACCATTTCACAAGTAATGAACAGTGTCGCCTTGTTTCTGTGTGTGATGTTGACAAGAACCACCTACAAAAAGCAGTAGACCTGGGCAAGAAGAAATTCAATGAAACATTGCAGACATATCACGACTTTCGCGACCTAATTAAAGATTCGAATGTAGACATCGTACATATCGCTACTCCACCTCACTGGCACGGTCTGATGGCCATCGAGGCAGCCAAAGCAGGAAAGGACATCTGGTGTGAAAAACCGATGACACGTACTATCGGTGAAGGTAAACGTTTGATGGAAGCCGTGAAACAGAATAATCGTATATTTCGACTGAACACATGGTTTCGCTTTAAAGATAATTTCTACGGACTGGGTACTACTGTTGAACCATTAAAAAAACTGGTAGACAGCGGATTGCTTGGCTGGCCATTAAAAGTAATCATCTCGGGTGCTACCGGTTTCACATGGAAATTCTTTTGGGTAGGAAAGGAAAATCTTGCTCCGGAACCAGTCCCGGCAGAATTGGACTATGACATGTGGCTGGGACCGGCTCAATACAAGCCTTACAATTCTCATCGCGTTCATTCCACATTCCGGGGATATTGGGATTACGACGGAGGTGGCCTGGGGGATATGGGACAGCATTATATTGACCCGGTACAATACATATTGGGAAAAGATAATACCAATCCTATCAAAGTCGAAGTAGATGCTCCCCAGCAACATCCTGATGCTATCGGTATTTGGCGTAAGATTACCTATACTTACCTAGACGGATGCCAGATAGTATTGGAAGGTGAAGGGTTTGAAAGTGGCAATAAGGTACCGTATATAGAAGGTCCAAAAGGTAAAGTCTATAAAGGTTTTGAATGTGAATTAAACGGTAAGCCTGCTCCGGACATAATGAACATCATTGCTGAACTGCCTGATCCGGAACCGCAGAACACGGATTTTATCAAATGTGTCAAAAATAGGGAACTGTTCGCCTTGAATGAAATGAACGGGCACCGCAGCTGCAACATCGTAAATATGGCCCTTTGCGCCCTTCGTCTGAACCGTACACTACATTTTGACCCAGTAGCGCAGCAGTTCATCAACGACGATGCCGCCAATCAATTGATTGACCAGCCGATGAGAAATCCCTGGAAACTTTAATCTACTAATACTGAAAAATGAAAGATATGAAAAAGATATTTTGGGCATTAACTTTTGCAGCTTTATTGCCGTGGAGTATTGCGGCACAGGATGCCCGCCAGCGTACTATTGCCACTATTATAGCTGATGCGTTAGACCAGCTTCCTGCTGCCAAACAACAAGACTACAACAACATAATGAATGAACTGATGTCCACCGGTACTGCCGGCATAGTTCTGTTGGGAGAAATGCTTGTTCCGGCAGACAAAGGTAAGAACGCTTCCATTGAGCATGCTTTGTATGGTGTAGTTTCTTATGTTACCGCTCCGGATAAAGCAGACAAAAGGGCTGAAGTGAGAAAAGGTTTAGCAAAAGCCATTGAAAAGTGTACTGACAATCCAAACCGAGCATTCCTAATGAGCCAGTTGCAACGTTGTGCAACAGTTGAGGACATCCCTGTTTTTGTAAAATACCTGCATGATGCTTATCTGGCAGAATGGGCTATCAACGGACTGGCACATACTGAAGGGGCAAACGAGGCACTTCTTGATCTCATTAAGAAAGAGGTTGCTCCTCGAGAGAAACTGGCCTATGCTGTCGGCGTAAAAAGACTGAAAACGGCCGAACCTATACTGTTGGAATGGTTGAAGAATGCAGACGCTCCAACTCAAAAAGCAATCTATCACGCATTGAGTATTTGCGGTTCATCCGCCTCCCTTTCTACATTGGAGAAAGCCGCCAAAGCAGCGAAGTATGAGTGGATACCGGAAACAGATGTTACTGCTTGCTATTTGCGACTACTCAAGACAATGGTTGTCAACGACGAGGGACATATCGCAGCTAATGCAGCAAAAAAACTGCTAAAAGATACTGACAAGGCTTATGTACGTGGTGCTGCTCTCGATGTAATTATTGAAGCAGAGGGCAAAAAAGCTGTCTCTTACATCCTTGCCGCTTTGAAGGACAGTAATCGTGAATATAGAGTGAACGCTTTACGCCTATCTGAAAACATTGCTGATGAAACCTTATATGCAAACCTGGCAAAGACATTAAAGGCAAAGAACAATAAGAAAGTAAAGGCTGACATATTAAATTGGTTCGGTACTAATCATGTAGTTTCACAGATTGATGCCGTAATAACCAATATGGACTCCGACGACGAGGAGATTGCCATTGCTGCCATTACTGCTGCCGGAAAGATTGGCGGCGATACAGCATTGGAAGCTCTAATTGCAAAACTGAATAGTAATCATGCCGATGCTGCAACCAAAGCATTGCTCTCATTTAACGGTAAAATCAACAACAATATCATGAAAGCGTTGGATGCGGACAAAGCCATTCGGATTGCCGCACTAAATCTTGCTTCTACACGCAGTATGGACGAAGCGACCGATAAAGTGTTTAATATGCTGACTTCACCAGAAAACGATGTACGCACTGCTGCCTATAAGGCTCTTGAGGGTGTAGTAGGTCCGTCAGATCTTGAACGTCTCAGCCGATTGATTGAAAAAGAGAGTGGCAAGAACATTCCTCAAATTCAGAAAGCGATGCGGAACGCAGTTCTGCCTTTGCCTAAAGATAAACAATATGCTACCGTAATTCCATATGTCAACAAATCCTGTAATCCTTCCTTGTACTATCCGGTTCTTGCGCAAGCGGGTAATCCTGAATCCATTGCTGAGATTCTAAAAGGATACAATGGCAATTACAAACAGGAAGCATTCGCGTCATTGGTGAATATTGACAATATAAAAATGATCGAGGTTCTCTATAACATTGCAGTTAATGACAAAACGAATGCTCAAGCTGCATTAAACCGCTACACAAGTTTGGTTGCCAAGTCTGCCCATACATCGATACGAAAATACCAATTGTATCGCAGGGCATTGGAAATTGCTTCCGATGTGAAAGTACAGAATCGCCTTATTAACCTGTTGGGTGAAACTCATACTTATCAGGCTTTGATGTTGGTTGAAAAATACATGGATAATAAGGCTACGGCTGAAGCTGCTGCCGAGGCAGTAAGAACTATCGCTTCAAAGAACTCTGAAAATTTCGGCGGTGAACCGGTACGCAAAGCTTTGGAAAAAGCAATTGCATGTTTTAAGGAAGCTGGTCATGCGGATGCCGGTTATGCCATCGATGACATTAATGCCATATTGCAAAGACTTCCGCAGGCAGCCTACATTCCGATATTCGGTAATGCCGAATGGACAGTAATTGCGTTGAATCCGGCTCAGAAGGCTTCAATGAATCCCAAGAAAATCAAAAAACACGAAGCATTGACTGCCACAACTAGCGATCTTTGGAAGATTACAGAAAATGGAATAGCTTATACCGGTGGTAAAAATGCCATTCTGGGTACTGGCAATTATGAGAACTTTGAACTATGGTTTGAATGGAAAGGCACAGGCAAGGCAGGTTTGGGCGTGCGTTCTATTCGGCAAATAGACTTAGGCGGTGATAAATCCGGGGCTTTGTCCGGCAACATAAAAACAAAAAATACACCGGAAAAAGTAGCCGATAATATAGCAGGTGAATGGAATACAGTTTATGTAAAGGTATTGAACGACCGGGTGACTGTCAGTGTGAACGGTGTGGTGACCGCCACCAATATTATCCTTGAAAACTCCTGCGATCGTAATATTCCGGCTTATGTGAAAGGTCAGTTGATGCTGATAGGAGAAGGCACACCTGTAGAATACCGAGAGATGTACATCCGCGAACTTCCTTCTACTCCGAAATTCAACCTTCCTGCAGAAGAAGCAAAGGAGGGATTTGAGATATTATTCGATGGTACTTCCATGCACAAGTGGACAGGAAATACAACCGACTATGTACCTGTAGACGGAACTATCTACGTGACTGCACAATACGGTGGTAGCGGAAACCTCTATACAGTAAAAGAATACAGCGATTTTGTATTTCGCTTTGAGTTTGCATTTATGCGTGAAGGTGTCAACAATGGCGTAGGCATTCGCACTCCGATGGGAGTGGACGCAGCATATGAAGGTATGGAAATTCAAATACTAGATCATGACGCTCCTATTTATAAAGGATTACGTGAATATCAACAACATGGGTCAGTATACGGTATCATTCCTGCCAAACGAGTGAAGTTCCCTGCATTAGG
>OCPY01001012.1_pt1 | contig 14450 bp, 9 predicted proteins | sample 1538821 | NCBI WGS metagenome assembly OCPY01 (sample SAMN04571728, study PRJEB22368) | human gut metagenome | biome: human gut; material: stool | host: Homo sapiens | place: Luxembourg | collected 2012-12-07 | reverse complement strand
TGCGAGCAAAGTGAGCTACAATGCTGGCGCCGCAACAGACGATTGTGTGGGCCAGTGCAAATCTCCGCTGCAAGGGCGCTACCGCTAACCTTTGATATTTCAATTTTGAATGCCCCACCCTTCAGGGTCATCCTTTATTTATTGAGCATCTGATAGGCCTTCCAGATATTCGGAATGCCATAGCCAAATACATTGTCGGGGTGCTTGACATTGTCGCCAGAGAGTTGCACGGCGCGTATGATTTCCTCCGGGCGCTTACTGGGACAAGCCTGCATCAGGCAGGCAACCGCACCAGCCATGATGGGCGTGGAGAAGGAGGTGCCGTTGGCCACCGTGATACTTCCCGTGACGTCAAAGAGCCAGGCGTCTTGTCCCAACGCCATGACGTCGGGCTTGATGCGTCCGTCGGCCGTATGGCCCAAGGAAGAAAAGACGGTGTTGTGACGTTCTTCCGTCACAGCGCCCACTGTCAGGATGTTTTTCGCATCGGCAGGCACACCGATGAGCTTCCATTCTTCGTCACCGCTATTTCCCGCACTGTTGAGCACGAGCAGTCCGCGACTGGCGGCCAACGAAGCCGCGTGGCTGTTGGCCGCCGTCTCGCCGTCGAGCTCATAATAGTTGTGGAGGGAGGGTGCGTCGTCGTAAGTGGTATAGCCCAACGATGAGGTCGCAATGTCCGCTCCCACGCTGTCGGCATACTCCAGGGCGGCACACCAATTGTCTTCTTCCACACGCTGTTCGCTCTCCCCGTCTTCGCTCACCAAGAGATAGAAGGAAGCACGCGGTGCCGTTCCCACCAGACTGTTTGGCACATCGGCGGCTATGCAGGAAAGCACCATCGTGCCGTGTGTGTGGCCCTCATAGACGCTTTGGTCGGTGTGTACGAAATTGTGAGTGCCAAAAATCTTGGCGTTTTGCAAACCTTTGATGCAGTCGGTGTTGTAAAAACCGCCGTCGATGACAGCGATGACCACACCTTCACCAGTGAAGCCGGCACGGTGCATACTGTCGGCAGCTATCATGCTCACCTGGCCTTCTGAATGGCCGTAATAGTTCTTGAGCGTGTCGCAGGAATTGACCACCATCGCTTTGCGGTCGACCTTCTCCTCGGCTTCGGCTGGCTTCGGCGTTTTCCACACCAGTCGCGCAGACTTGACAAACTTCACGCTGCTGAGTTTCTTAACGAGCATCGTGTCGGTGGTTTCCACCACGGCGGTGTTGTTCCATTTGCTCGTCATCAGCACGCGGAAGCCCTGGCGGCCCAGATATTCCAAATAGATGGGCGTCACGGGCAAGTCATATTGGTCGACCTTGATGCCGAATTTACGGCGACGCTCCAAGGCCTTCGGGGAAAGAAATTCCTCCGGACGCTTGGTGGAGTAGCTGTTGTTTGACTTATCGGTGAAGGTGACACGGTAACGATAGGCCACGGGCCACGCGTCTTTCTTGTCCGACAACGGTTTGGCGACACTGTCTTTCGGCAGGCCGGCGCCATTTGCGCCGCAGGCAAACGCTGCGACGACGAAGGAGGCGATTATTCTGATGATTGGATTCTTCATGTTAGTCTGTAGTTTTTGTGTTTAGCAATAAGCATAGGTGGTCACTCTTCGCAGGCCGCAAACTGTCCGATGCCCTTTTGGGAAGCAATCACGGAGCCTGCCACCAAGCGGTTGCCGACATAAAAAACGGCGCTTTGCCCTGGCGTCACGGCGCTCACGGGGTCGAGGGTCCGAACGAGCAGGCGTCCGTCGTCGAGACGCTTCACGCGGCAGGGCATGGGATTGCTGTGGTAACGGATGCGCACCGAAAGATGTTCTTCTTCAAAGAATAGCGGTTCACACACAGCCTGCCAGTCTTCAACAAAGAAGCAGGACGTTTGCAAAGCCTGCTCTTCTCCGAGAACAATGGTGTTTTTCTCTGCATTGAGCCTCAGCACATAGGCGGGATGCCCCAGCGCAATGCCCAATCCCTTACGCTGTCCGACAGTGTAAAACGGCACACCGCGGTGGAGTCCCAAGCGGCGTCCAGTCTCGTCGACATAGGCCCCGCCGTCAACGCGTGCTTCAAGGTCGGAACATTGTGCCCGCAGGAAGTCGCGATAGTCGCCTTCAACAAAACACACCTCCATCGACTCTCCCTGCCGCGCAACGAGTTCGAAACCTTTCTGCTTCAAATAGTCCCTCACCTGGTCTTTCTGAAGTCCGCCGAGGGGGAAGAGGCAGCGTTGCAAGGTGCTTTCTGGCACACGCCAAAGGAAATACGACTGATCCTTACGCGCATCGTCGCCCGTTAGAAGATAGGTGTGGCCGTTCAGGGTTTCGGTTCTCACGTAGTGGCCCGTGGCCATAAACTCGCAACCATTGGCATCGGCTTGCTCGCGCAAGATGCGAAATTTGAAATCGCGGTTGCAACGCACACAGGGATTAGGGGTGCGTCCGTTGGCATATTCATCGCAGAAATATCTGACAACCGACTGGCGGAAAGTGTCTCTCACATCCACCACATGGTGCTTTATGCCAAGGCGTTGTGCCAGGGCCTGTGCTTCGCGGATGAAACGGGGCACGTCGTCGCCGGCATCAAACTGGCGCGGCAAATCCCAAACACGCATGGTCATGCCCAGCACTTCGTAGCCAGCATCTTGCAACATGAGGCAGACGGCCGAACTGTCAATGCCGCCCGACATGGCCACCATCACGCGTTTTTTATTATCTGTCATATATATTAGGGGGTCAAGAAATTGCACAATAGAGGAACGACAAAGGCTTCCCTCTCAACGAAGCCCGCTTTTGCAGCAGCTTTTCATGGCGCAATGCTCTGAAGCACGCCGCGCCTAAAGTCAATACGTAAAGGAAGCGTCTGGCGGAAGAAGGGGTGTCCCAACACGCCGTCGGCGTCCACCACGCCTCCCTCCGTTTTCTTCAACGTCACAGGGAAAGGGCGTGCTGCGCCGACCTGTATGTCGCAAACCACAGTGCCAGAAGTTCCGTTGCCATCCGTGGCATAACGGCTGCCGGCCATATTGTCGGCACAGGCCGTGTTCAAGAGCCAAGTGCGGAGCCTGCCGTCGGTCTTCTCGTCGAAGAAAAGCGTGCCGTAAGGCGTGAAGCGCAGATTGGCCTGTTTGTCGGGCCAGGTTTCGGCAGGCGTTTCTGGGGGCAGCAAAAGGGCGTCGCCCGTCAGTTCCACGCATCCAAGGCGCGAAAGGTCAACGAGCCCCAAGGTGCGCACCATTTCTTTGTACACACTGTCGCCCGCCAGCTCACTGTTGACCGCCACATAAACCATCGGATGACGGATGACCACCGGACCGAAGGCCAGGCTGTCGGCAACGGCTGTCACGGCACGCACCACTCCAAGGGAGGAGACGACATTGACCGTGTCGTTGCTGACCACCACTCCCGCCGCCCTTGCGTCGGCCTCGGTGATGATGGTGAAAGAGGTGCCGGTTGAGAGGGTGAACAACTGATAGTCGTCGCTCAAAGCCACACTAACCAAGGGCGGCCAAACTGGCGAGAGGTCGAGGGCGAAGGTCTGCCCCTCGGGGCGGCTCACCGTTGTCGGACCGCAGTTTAAGAAGGTTTTCGAGAGACGCAGATAGCGTTCCCAAAGCAATTTGTTTTTCTTCCGCTGCATCAGTTTGGTGGCCATGCGGTTGAGGTCTTTCCAACGTCCCTGCACCATCAAGACACGCGCTGCCGTATGCACGCAGGAGATATAATCATTGGTGTCCAGACTGTCGGCTTTCAAGAAGAGCAGACTGTCGGCTGTGGCGGCCGCCACATCGGGACGGTTGTAGGCCACGGCCAACAAGAGGCGGCAACGCCAGCGTGCATAATTGTCGAGCGCGGCGATTTGGCTGTCGGGATATTGCAGCAGGGCATAGGCATCGCCCATTTCCACCTTCTGCAACATCTGCGTGCGCAAATCGCTGCCGCTAAGTCGCCGCCCTTTCTTTACCAACGAGCGGAAGGGTGCCAGAATGGAGGTCTTCACGCGGCGTCCCTGGAAATAGGCGAGGCGTTCCGAGGCATAGTCGGTCATGGCCTCAAAGTGCCCCAGGCGGTGAAGCGTCTCGGCTTTCAAGAGACAGAGGGCGATGAGGCCCTTCAAGTCAAGGCTGGCCGAATACGTGGTGGTGAGAGAGTCAACACACCCCACCACGTGCTCCCAGCGGTGGTCGGCCTGCGCTATGGCGAGCTCGCAATAGAGGCGCACACTGGGCGGGAACGTCTGTCCGGCACGCTGATACAAGGGCCGCAGTTCGCCCACCAGCCCGCGTGCAGCAAGCAGTGAGGCCCTGTCGGCCAAAGAGTCGGGCGTCGTTTCCTGTGCCAGACAACGGGGGCTGGCCTCAGCCCTCTGCATGCCGAAAGACAGGAAGAGGAAGAGGCAAACCAAGGAATGAAGTATATGGCATCTGGACATTATTATAGTAAGTAGCTGGTCAGGATTATTTTTTTATTTGGTAGATTCTATCGGATGGGGTGTTCAAAATTCAGAAATAATCAAGGTTGATAGAGAGGCGACAGCGCCCCTGAAAGGTAGGATGTTCAAAATCCAGAAAAATTAAGGTTGGCAGAGAGGCGACAGCGCCCCTGAAGGGGGCTCATATTTAGGGTAGGGGCTTGCCCCTACCTCTTGGGGCCGATTAATGAACCTCGCCCCTGTAAGGGGCTCATATCTCGAATCTTATTGCGGGGCAAGCCCCGCCAACGATATGCGCCCCTTACAGGGGCAGAAGCGAGAATTGATGAGCTGCGGCAAGAGATAGGGGCAAGCCCCTATCCTGGAATATGAGCCCCTTTCAGGGGCAGCGCCGCAACCGCCATGCTATTTGGCTCAAAACCGCGCAAAGATTTTTCTAAATTCTGAACACCTATAGGATATTTAAATCAGAATTTTCAGAAGCCCCCTATATCGTCACCATCGTTGCGCCATAACCATATTCACGGAAAGACGCATCCTGATAGCGGCACTGCCGATAGCGGGCTTTCAATTCTTTGAGAATGGCCGAACGCAAGACGCCCTCACCCTTTCCGTGGATGAAAACGATTTTGCGGCCACGGTGTTTCAGCTCCGCATCCATCGTCTCGCGAAACACTTTCATCTGGTATTCCAGAATATCCTTGGCTTCAAGACCGGCAGTCGTGTCGAGCAGTTCATCGACGTGGAGGTCCACTTCGAGTATTTGGTTCTCCCCTATCTTTTTCCCCTCGCGCAGAGACATCGTCAAAGCTCTCTGCCTGCTGCGGTCGGCCTCTTTCGGTTTGTCGGTCATGGCTTCATGCACTTCGGCGGCTTCCACAAAGACCGTGCGCACGGGTTTGTCGTCGCGCACCAGGTCGAAGCGGAGCGAAGGGGAGGTGAAATATTCGGAGGGCGTAAATGTGTTCTGACGGAAGAATTTCGAACCATCGATGCGCAGCCCAACATTCAGCGGTGCTTTCGGCAGGAAGGTTTTCTCGGGCTTATAGGCGAAGGCCTGCACCGTGATGCGTTCCCACGCGCCGATTTCGTCACGGCGTACTTCCTGCAGAAAGAGTTTCGTGTTGCCAACCACTTCTCCCTCGTGGCGAAGCGTCACGGCGGCTCCTTCATGCGTGAAGAGTACGAAACGCATATTGAAGTTGGAGTCGTTAACGAGATACACTTCAAAGACGGCATCGTCATCGCGGTCTTTCACATCGGCTGGAACGAAGGCCAATAATGCCGTCCACTGGTTGCCGCCACGGCGCTCCAGCGCTTTCGGGCGGAACGTGATGGGGCGGTCGGCAATGTCTTCCTCCTCAGCGTCTTCGTCGAGTTCGTCCACGTCGTGCAGCAACGCCGAAACGGATGTCGGCGTCTTCTCAACTGGTTTGGCTTGCGGTTTTTGCGGCCGCGCCAAGTTGTAGTCGTCAGTGTCAATCACGACGCATTCTTTGATAAGCGTCGGCACTTCAAAACCGTCTTCATCCTTCACCACTGCCAAGTCTTTTCCTTGGAATCCGACGACGATGCCACCGCCAACATCATTTAAAAAACGTACTTTATCTCCTATTTTCATAATCGCATGCTTTTTTATTCCTACAAAGGTAAGCTATATTCGCGGTGACCTCCAAAAAAATGAGCCACGAATTTAGTCATGTTGAAAAAATAACTTCCACAATTTTGCCGTTGGCAAGTAATATTTCATTTACTATGGTCTTCAATATCCAGAATACCAAGGTTGGTAAAGGGGCGACAGCGCCCTCGCAGCGGAGATTTGCGCTGGCCCACCTAAGAACAGTTGCATGGACCACCTCTGTTATCGGGAATGTTCACAACCTCTTGGCTTTATGTATTAGATTACCAAACAAGCAAGCCAACTATTCCTTTTACAGAAGATAGTTGGCTTGCTTGGTAGTTGATACGATTTGTTAAGGATGAATCTTAGGGCTTTTGACGGACGGCACGTATCTTATTGTTAGTCATTCTGTCTATCGTTGTTGTATTGGACGTGGCATCGTATGTGATAGCATTTATATTGTCATTTGCCACTGTTGAGCTCCAATAAATACCGCTTAACGGATATTCCACATCTGATAAGGATGATTGTTCAGATGATGCAGGAAGATACCATTTTATATCCTGCTCTGTTATGATGGGGACATAATAAGTCAGAGTTTCTCCATTATCAATTTCTGTTCTTTTCTCTTTTGAAAACTTATTCTTCATTACGGCCATTTTTACAGCAAAATTTCGGACAGATTGGTAGTCTCCACCATCTACAGTCTTACTATTCCACGTTTCTGATCTGACAGTAATCGCATCAAGATTTGTTTCCATTTCACTTACACCCCCAATATCCTTAAAAAAATACAGGTTTCTGGTATTAGATAAGCCATTTTCGGTATCCATTCCAACATTCAGACTGTTGCCGATTTTCAAGTAATCTAAGCTTACAGTTGTCAAGGATTTCCATGGTGGTAAATAAGATGTAATTTTCCATGTAATAGTCAAATAGGACTTTGTTTCAGTATTCTCATAGGCTTCCGCAGCCCATTTAAACAGGAAAGCCCGAAATCCTTCATAACGATACACAACCTTTCTATCCCATTTAAAACCGAACGGATAGTTTCCACCGTTATTTTCCTCGATACGTTCATAGCCTACGCCCTGTGCATTCCAACTTGGACAGAGTTGTTGCACGGTGGCAATAGTTGGAGCTGCTCCGGCAACATCAGGTGTGATTTGGAATTGGAGGTCGCGGGCGGCATCACCGATATTTTCGGTCACATATACGTGGTAAGTGAAACTACCGCTGCCTGTACCAGATATTGTATTTGTTCCTTTGTCTTCATCAATCCAATAACCTTGTTTCTGCAAGTCTGTCTTGGTCTTGGTGAAGAACACATCGTTCGTAAGATTGGAAGTCAGTGTCCACGTGCCGTCATAGTCTTTCACGTTTACGGTAATCGGAAATGTAATATAATGAGCATCCTGAGCCTCCCTTGGGACTTCAATATCAAACTCATATTCCGGCGTAACAGAAAGCTTGTAAGTCACAGTGGTTCCCATCGTCCATTCTGAACCTGCGATAGAAGCCGAGAGTGTGCGATCAACACCGGAAGCATTGGTGAATACCACTTCCACCGTTGCCCCTGCAGGCAGTGTCTGCGGCAGCATCATGAAGGTGCCTTCAGGACTTGTGATTGCTTCTCCGTTAGCTTCAGTTCCAGTAGTCGCTTTGTTCAAAGCCTGCGAGAAATCCGTGGTCGTTCCACCCAAAGACCATGTACCGCCAGCCATATCGTAAGTACCGGCATTTTTGACGCCTTTCAAAGCCACGCTCTTGATAGAGCCAGGCTGCATCTGACTTCCCACGGCAAAACGGACGGCGGTGCAGATATGTTTGAAGGCGAGAGGCACAGCCGCTTTGTTGTCGCCACGTATTTCATCGGTGGTAGCCACCACGATGTCTTTCTGGTTGGCAGCGGCTTCAGGAACGATATATGCAAGAGACTTCTCTTGGGGAGAGGACGGAGTGGTTAAGCCACTGGCATCCGTTGGCGCCCAGGCATAGAATTGAAACGAATGGTCTGCTCCCGGCCAATAGTATGTTTGCTCCGTGCTCCATATAGCACCAGTTCCAACGGAAGCAGCCGAGTTGGAAGCATTCGTGTTCATGTAGAACTGATTCACGGGCGTACCATTCTTACGCCAGTATGCCAGCACATGGAACTTGTCATAAAAATTGTCTTTGCCAACAAGCGTTGCGCGTGTCAAGACCTGTTTGCCCTCGAAGCCAGACACGTTAATGCCTTCCGAAACAATGGCACGGACACAAAGTGTGTCTGCCGAGTCGTCCGACCGCAACATGAAACGGCCCGCGGTATATCCTTCGTCATCACTACAGGCATATCCCCTTGTCTGCACGTTCTTATCGGACGATATGCCAAAACAAATGTTGTCGCAGGCTTTCTTCGGCTCCCCGCTTTTGAGATAGTCCTCGTTATTGCACGAGAAAAGAAGCATGCACAACAACACCATCGCCATGCCGCCCGACATCCAACTCGGATTATTCTTATGTACCTTCATTTCTTCTGTGGTTTTATATTTGTTTGCCAGAAGCAATACGCCCAGGCTGTTAGTGAGTGTAAGGGGGACATTCAACCCCTTACACCCTGTTGGTAGATGGTCTATTCCATGGATGATAATTCCAGAATACACGATGCTAAACCAGTCTTATGAAAGATGTTGGATTAGATGCCGCTCTGGGTTTTGGGAACGTTCAAATCTTTGTTACTTTCAGCTTTGTTCCAATCTTCAACCTTGGTAACAGCAAACTCGATAGGATTAAGTTCATCTTGGCCTGTTATATTTTCATGAGTCAAAGAAGCCTTGAAATTATAGCAGTAACCGAGCTTGAACTCAACATTCTTGATTTCCACTCTGTGGTTGTAAGTACCCAACGGTACGTTATCTTTAAACAATTCTGCCGTGAAAGTTACAGTATATATAGCGGTATTACCCATCGGGATCATCAGCCTTTCGTTGTAGCTTTCAAGAGTTGCAGCGTAAGCAATGGCGGAAGCTTCAGTAGAGGAAGCATCGGCTACTACATTACCGAAGTTCAATTCAAGAGTTTTATCCGTCTGACCACCCCAAGTGTTACCAGTAGCGGCTACTGTCAAAGTACCCTCTTTGAAAGCATCCGTGATTTTTACATTGCTCACTTTTACATTGTAACCCTCACCCACAGAATTCTGGAACGAGAATTTTACTTTTGAAAGCTGGTGGTTGAATGTCATGGAAACAGGAGCTGTGTATGACGCTGTTACACCAGTAATTTGCGTAGGTTCTGCGTGAAGCAAGTCAACCTGATCTGCATCAGTGTTGGTGAAAGCAACTTTCATTTCTACCTTTGTGGCACCTGTAGGCAATGTCACATTAGAAACATTTCCCGCTACACTATAAGGCGCAATGGCACCGAAAGTGTAAGTATTGCCAGGAACCCAGTACTGCACATTATCGTATGACCATCCTGTAGAGGCAGCACCTCCTTTAGACACCTTCTCACCATTGAAAATCTGACCTTTCTGTGTGAAACCATACACAGCGAAGTCATTCAAAGATGTTGTTGTGAAACTCGGATCCACGATACTGCGTGTTCCGTTATTCACGAACGCGTTGCTGAAACTGATGGCCTTCTGCTGGGCCATTTCCACTGTTTCGTCGTTGCTACAGCTTGCCAACATGGCTGCTGCCGTCAATCCAATCAAAAAAATCTTTTTCATTTGGTAAAAAATTAAATCGTGAATTAAATAAATATGGCTCTGCGAGATTTAGTGTGAATTGACATGCCGAATCCCGCAATTAACGGCATGAGAATTATACTTTTTGCTATCATTATGAATGAGAGCGAAGACCTACTACTCCAAGACAATGATGACTGGCAGATAGAGAATATCGTATGCGATGACGCCGTAGAGGAAATGCGTATTACACTCGGTTTGATAACTCTCTATACAAATCAAAGAGGAAGTTCTATGTCCTCATATTTTCCCCAGTCTTTCACGTCTACATCGAAGCCAGAGTTGCCTTCCTTACCCTCTTCATCGGATATTTCGATGCCCTTCACCACGATGATGCCTCCACGCGGTTGCGCCGCCACCTGGTCGGTCACGTCGAAATCGAACGACTTGATTTTTCCGTTCTTCAAGCGCACTTCCAGATTCAGCCCATACTTGCGTTTGGCCCTTCTTCCGTAGTGTTCGTTAGGGGAATCAGGTATTCCGAAAGAACGCACCAAAGCCTGTGTGCCAAAATTTTCCACCGTACAATCATACAGCACGGTTGCGGCTTCATCTGACGTGTGCCCACTGTTCAGCCACACCGCCTGCGCCATACCAGACAAGGCTCCGCGTGCCAGAGACACGTATTTCACCCCGTGGCTGAACTCGTAACGCACCAGATAGGTGAACACCAGCGGGTGCATGGTGACAGGTATCACGTCGGGTTCTGTCGTATTTTTCGCCACGTACGACTCCATGTAACTGCCGTAAAGCATATCGGGCTGGTTCACCGTGTTCTCGTCCTTCTTGTCCATATAAGAATTTCCGAGATAAGAGGAACGGGTACGGGTGCGTGTGGTGGCCTTTGCCAAAGCGAACGACTGCATTTCGTCGAACACGATGTATTCCGTGTCGTTGTTGAAGAGCAACAGGGAGTGTTCCCCCGGACTCATATAAACGACATCCCCCTCGGGAGCTATGTTGAGGATCTTGTCTGAACCATCTGCGTTGTACACCTGCACGCGCAATCCATTTGGTATTCTGGGTCGCAAGGCGTCGTATTCCATGCCGAACGATTCCTGCCACGCGGGATAATTCTTCCAATCCGTACCATTCTCGTAGGTGTATTGCCATTCCTTTTCATATTCCGCTTCCACGCGCACCTCGGATTTCGGGGCATGCAGGTCGTGGTCAAAACACAATTCCTTGTGCTCGCATGACGAAAGCAGCATGAGCATTAGCGCGAGCAAGGGAACGTATTCCATCACAGTGTATGTACTTTTCATTTCACGCCTCCTTTCTTGTTGTTGCTGTTACCTCTTCCGAGAAGCCATACCAGAGAGATTTCCGCCTTCGTTGGACCGAACCAACGGCGGTTTTTAGTGGCCTGCCATACATAGTGGCCGTCCAAGGGAATGTACTTGTAGTATTTTCCTCCCCAATAGCCCACGCCAAGCGTGAAGTCGATGTTCAAGCGGTTTGCGATGGGCAGCGAGTAACCATATTCCACGCCTGCCGCGTAATTCGTCTTGTCCCAAAGCATTCCGCCGGGTTCACCACCCATGTAACCTTTGCCTCCCCATTCGAAGTCATAAGTGAACACCTGCCCGTATATGCCTACATGATGTCCGGTGAGCGGCTTTTCACAGGCCTTCTTACCGAGCCAGTAGCGCACGGCAAGGTCGCCGCCATAGATGCGCCAGTAACGGTGATTGTTGTTCTTTTTCCACCAGCCGTACATCCAGTTGCCACTGATTGACCAGTTCTTGCCCAAGTAAAATTCGCCACCGATATTGAGAACGGTCAGCACGTCATAGAGCATATTGGTCTTGAGGGCCATATAGAAAGGTTTTGAGGTTTCAGGGGAAACCGCCACGAGCGTGTCCTCGTCCTCCACAACGGCTGTCGTGTCTGCAGGAGCTGGCACGACTGGCTCTTCCTTCTCTTCCTTGACAACCTTTTTTTCCTCGATTACTGATTTTTGACGGACTGTCACGAGAATCACACTGGCATTGCGGATTTGGCCAAAAAAATGTTTGTACATGTAACGCCAAGTACGGCCATATTGCAACTCCATCAGGCGTTTCTTGCGGCTGTCAACCAATACGCCTTTATTATTATAGGTAAATTCGGGCACGTTGCGCAACACGTCCAACGCCTCTTCCTTGTGGGGCATGTCAGACACCTCGACCAGCTCCGCGAGGCGTTCCCACGCGATAAATCCCTCGGGACGTGAAATGACACCATTCGGAAGCGATATGCGTTCACGTACATAACGCTCCAGCGAATTGCGGCGTTTTTCCGCCAATTTCCTATTTAAAGCTAAGCCACCCTCGGGTGAGGCAGAACCGCAGAAAGAAACTTCGACCAATTCGAGCGTGCTGTCTTTTTTCACACTTTCCAAAAACGATACCACATCAGACAGGCTCGCGGCGTTGTTGCCGTAGGCCGTGTCCAGTGTCGAGTTGCCAACCGGAAATCCGATACAGACCTCTTTCCGGTTCTCTTGCCCGAACGCCTGGATACATCCGATCAACATAAGCGCTGATACTATTAAACCTCTCATGTGCATATTGTCTTTACTTTAGCAATGGTAAAAAAATAACATGAACAATTTTGAAGGGTAAGGGGGGTGTGTGTTATACCTGAACTTCTTGCCGTTTTTTGAATTTGTCATCGGTCACATAACTCTCTATACCCCTTCTTCCAAATGCCAAAAACCAACAAAAAAACAGATCGATAGTACTAACTTTTTTCACCTTTACTTACATCCATCTCTTATTAAGAATCCGTCTCTTATCAAGAAACGGATAAAAATATAATCTCGTAATAATCAAGCTTTTAAGCATATGTTTTCCTTGACTTGTATTACAGGATAATATTTTTTTGTGTGATTCCTGAATTTTTTTCGTTTCAAGATTTTGTGATTCAAGGTTATTATGTAACTTTGCGTTAGGTATCCGTTTCTTGATAAGAGACGGATATTTTTTTGTTTTTACACCCCTATATCCTATAATCCACCAACAACCACTTCGTTGGCATTATCAATAATGGATGAGTCTATCGAAGCGAGATATATTTGCGTGGTAGTCACGGAATCATGTCCGAGCGCATCAGAAATGACGTTGACTGGGATATTCTTCGATTTGGCGATGGTTGCCCAAGTATGGCGGGTGACATAGGTTGTAAGTGTAACTGGCAGTTCCGCCATTTCCGCAATGGTTTTAAGGGACTTGTTTACGCGGCGCAACGCTGACTCATACTGCTTGCGCTCGTCCTTGCCGGGAACGGTTATAATCGGGAGCAAATACGGCAACCCGTCGGTCGCGTATCGCCCAGTCAGTTCTTCAATTTGCTTTATGATCTTGACTTGAATCCGCTGGCCAGTCTTATGACGGCGGTAAGTCAGTACCCCGTTCTGAATATCCGACTTTCTCAAGAAAGCGGCATCTATGAACGACATCCCCCTGCACAGGAAAAGAAAAAGAAACACGTCACGGGCAAACTCAAGATTCGGCCTGTGCGAGAGGTCAAGGTCTTTAATCCGCTTGATGTCGCCGATTGAAATAGCCCGTTTGCGTGTTTTCTCCGTTCCGGTAAAAACGGTTCGGAAAGGCTTGCGGTCATTGGCCAATTCCTGTTCAACCGCCCGGTTATAGACAGCCCGGAGAATACGCATATAAAAGGATATGGAATTGGGCGCGAGCCCGGCAGCGTTCAGGTACGCCTGATAGTCCTCCATGATGAGATGGTCTATTGCCCCGATTGGAATATCCTCGTGGGCCCGAAACCGCTTGAAACTTCCCAATGCCGCGCGGTAATTGTTGGCGGTGCCAGTGTGTCCCAGTTGTTTTAACCTGACAATGACATTCTCCATGAAAATAAAGAAGCTGTTCTCCTTGCTGGCACGTTGAAACTCCGAGACGACATCGTCGGTGGAATAGCCGCGTTGCCGTCTGTCGAGTCTCTCGATGATTCCATGCAATCTCTCCACGTCCCAACACAGCCTTTGTGTAATGGACTGGATGGCAGCCATACGGCTATTCTCGACAGTGGAGACAAGCCAGGATTGTTTTTCGTTCCATTCACAGGGAAACACTTTGTAATCGGTCGTGATTTGCCGGACCACACGGTGGATAGTTACAATGATGATTATACTGCCCGGACGGTCGGCGACTGTTGACGGGCGGAATTTTACTTTTACTGTTGCCATATCTATTATTGTTTAATGGGTGGTTCTAAAAATGCTGATAAGCTGAGTTGTGACTTATCAGAATTTTTAGAACCACCCATGACTTAGTAATATTGAAAGGCGCCAGCGCCCTCGCAGCGGAGAATTGCGCTGGCCCGCATAATCGTCTGTTGCGGCGAAGCGCAGAGTTTTTTCTGAATTTTGAACACCTTTACAATGTCATCTACTCGCGGCCGCGAGTAGCACGAATCGCGGCCGCGGGTAGCACGAACGGCGGCCGCGGGTAGCACGAATCGCGGCCGCGAGTAGCACACTTCTTCTTAGCCTGGCGAATGGGTTGCGGCACTGCCCCTGAAAGGTAGGGTGTTCAAAATCCATGAAAATCAAGTTGGCAAAAAGGCGACAGCGCCCTCGCAGCGGAGTTTTACACTGGCCCACATAATCGTCTGTTGCGGCGCCAGCATTGTAGCTCACTTTGCTCGCAAAGTGAGGGCCACGAA
>OCPY01001004.1_pt1 | contig 14566 bp, 8 predicted proteins | sample 1538821 | NCBI WGS metagenome assembly OCPY01 (sample SAMN04571728, study PRJEB22368) | human gut metagenome | biome: human gut; material: stool | host: Homo sapiens | place: Luxembourg | collected 2012-12-07 | reverse complement strand
TTTTGATGAAGTCAGTCATTTTTCCAAGAGAAACGAACTGATATCCGATAACTTCGTTATTCTCGTCAAGAGCAATACCGGTTACATAACCTTCTGCCATCTCCAAGTAACGAACACCTTTCTCTTTGGTAGCGTACATTGTACCAACCTGGGAACGAAGTCCTTTACCTAAATCCTCAAGACCAGCACCGATTGCAAGACCGTCATCAGAGAATGCACTCTGTGTACGACCGTAAACGATCTGTAAGAATAACTCTCTCATTGCTGTATTGATTGCATCACAAACAAGGTCTGTGTTTAATGCTTCAAGAATAGTTTTGCCCTGTAATACCTCTGCTGCCATAGCTGCGGAATGTGTCATACCAGAGCATCCGATTGTCTCAACTAAAGCTTCTTCGATTACACCATTTTTTACATTTAATGAAAGCTTGCAGGCACCCTGCTGAGGAGCACACCAGCCAACACCGTGTGTAAAACCTGAAATATCTTCAATTTTTTTAGAATGAACCCATTTGCCTTCTTCCGGAATTGGAGCTGGTTCATGTTTTGCGCCCTTTGCTACAGGACACATGTTTTCGACTTCCTTAGTGTAAATCATTTTAAGACTCCTTTCACTTAATAGAACTGTATGTATCAGACTTTGTTATACATTTAACATACCTTACCTATTTTCGCACATTTTGTTGAAATCTACAAGTCCTAATCGAAAAAAATTATCTTTATTCCGTGTATTTGTTTTTATACACTAATCAAAATAATTCAATTCTGAAAAAACTTCCGTTCCGGGTCTGCCGACGTTGCTGACATTTTCACCATCCACATGGATGTACCCTTCTGTTCCGTCTTTTGCACGCACATAGATCCATTCCTTTGCATCAGAGCTGATAAAGAACACATCCTGCCCGGACGAAACCGTTACCTGTTCCGAATTCTGATCCATAGCTTTCCACAACGGAAGATCCACATATAATCTGTGCGGTGTGAAATACTTGTATTGATGCATACCGCCATCAATATATTCCAGTTTCCGTGCATTGCTGTCATACCACCAGTATCCATTAAGATATGCGGTTTCAAGAATATCTGTACGGATTGTTCCATTGATTCCGTTTTGCCCGGTAAAACCATTGATTCCGCCATTCTGCTCCTTAAAAGGGAAACCATCCACTTCCCCGATAAACGCCAGCGCACTTCCGTCATACCGGTAAAAATAAGTCGCATAATCGGCACTTGGTCCATCATCTAATACCGCGATTTCCAGAGAATTATCATATTCATCCATGTCTGTAACATAAAAGCTTTCCGTTTCTGGTGTCACCATAGCTGCATATTCACACAGTTCATATGCTGTTCCATTAACCGTAAGGACACAGGAATAACCTGAATAATCACTACTCTCTTTCACATCATAACGGATCTCTTCTTCGCTGCCATCTCCATTAAGATCCACCATAATATTCTGTCCTGTTTTATATTCTTTCGGATACGGATGCTCCTGTTCATATGCTGTTTCAGCTTCCTGTATTACCTTTAAGTTGTCTTTTTCTGTCTGGCTCAGCACAGATTCATCAAATGCATCTGCTTCTTCACTTTTTTCGTACCAGGAGCACGCATTAAAGTAACTCTGCAGATACTCATTGGAAAACCCACGCCCGTGTCTTGCATAGATTTCATTGCGTGCTAACCATAAATCATTGTCCGACATATTGATAAGACTGTCTGCCGAAATTGTCTGTGTCATACTGACCGGAATGATATACTGGTCAGCATCTTTGTGCAGGTTCTGTGTATCAATGACCGCATTCTGTACTACCGTATCTGACTGCTGCATCATCCCTTGATATTCATTTAAAGTATCCTCATTTTCCACATCGCAGCTCACATCCGTAGGCCTCACAACCTCATATAACACTCCATCATCGGTATATCCTAAAATACTTACACCGGCAGCATCCGGATACCATTCCGTGTCCTTCGAAATGCCAAAAAGGTATCCCATCCCTTTTTCTTTCTCATAGGAAGCCTTCTGAAAAACCGTAAATCCATTTTCATCTTCCGCAACAACATACTTGTCTTTCCAGCTTTTTGGAAACTGTAATGTAACATCCTCCCAGGTATAACTTTCCCCATTTTCCTGTAATTCTGCGTTTTCATTTTCTGTCACAGATTTCTTTTCTCCGGATGCATTTCCATCCTTTTCTGTCGTTTTTTCCGTCTCCTGGCTTTCTATCGTTTTCTGCTCATCTCCGTTTATTTCCTTTTCTGTCAGATCTGTCTTCCCACACCCTGCTGTAAAAAGCAAAAGTGCGGCTGTAAACAACCACACTTTATTTTTCATATAATTATGCACTCCTTTCTGTCAGTGCAAAAACTTTTTTATATCATCTGCCGTACTGTGAATTTTCTCTACCGCATTCTGAACCTGTTTTGCAACATCAAGGTTTTCTTCACTGAGTGTATGTACCTGTTCTGCACTCGCCGTAACTTCCTCAGTCGCTGCCGAAAGCTGCGAGCAGTTTACCACAATCTTATTGTTGGAATCTGAAAGTCCGCTTACCTTTTTATTGACCTCTTCAATATGGGCAACCAGCTCACCTATATTTTTATTAAGCAGATTAAATGTTTCTGACGCAGCAAGAATCTTTTCTTTCTGATCTTCCGTTGCCTGTACAGAACCTTCTACTGATACAACCACATCATTTGCATTTGCATTCAGTTCGTTTGTAATTCTCGTGATCTCTTCCGTCGAATTTTTTGTCTGTTCCGCAAGCTGTCTGATCTGCTCTGCTACAACCGCAAAACCTCTTCCGGCTTCTCCGGCACGTGCACTCTCAATAGATGCATTTAACGCCAGCAGGTTTGTCTGGCTTGAAATATTTAAGATCATACCTGCAATCTCTTCTACTTCTTTTGTCTTATCCTGAAGTTTGGTCATTGCCTCAGTAACATCATGATTTGTATTTGTGATCTGCTCTGCCTGATCTTTCAACTCATCCATCACACGCATATTTTCCTGAATGCTGTCATTTGAATTCATTGCGATATCCACCATCTGTTTTGATCGCTCACTTGTTTCCTCGATCGCATCCTGGATCGTTGCAGTCATGGTATTCTGTTCTTCGATGCTGTTTGCATTCATTCCGGAAGCCGTTGTAATCTCCTGCATACTGCCAGTTACAGAATTGGTCGTCTCGACCAGTTTTCCGATCAGGCTGCTGCTCTTAACTGATTCTTCCTGAACAGTTTTGGAAATCTCAAGCACTCCCTGTAAAATTTCATTCTGCTTTTTGTGTTCCTCATCTATGGATCCAAGTGCATCTGCGTTAAACAATAATGTGATCTTTCCAATTCTTGAAACCATAAATAAAACGCCAAGCACGCCGACCACAGAACATATTGTATCCACGTTCAATACAGTAATACCCTTTATTCCCTGAACAATCGTAACGATCACGTAGAGAATACTCACTCCCACACAGGTTCTTTTTAATCCACCTTCATCATAGTACGGAATCTGTAACGCAACTAAAACGATCAGTACATACGTAATAAAATGTGCATCTGTCTGTACTCCGACTAACAGATACTCTAATCCCATCTCAAGCGTAGCAATCACTTTTAATTTTGCTGTTGCATGATCTTTATGATAAATAATCGTGTTCAAAACTGATGCGCCTATTATTAATACAGTATTCCCATATACTGTTGCATTTACCAGATTCTGATTTGCCATGCGGAGCCACAGATACAGTAAAAACAATATTCCAAGAAATATGGTTGCACCTATATAGAACCGGTTCATCTTTTTGATCCGTTCCGCTTTATCATTATAAATATATTTCTTTTCTTCTTCCATATATTTTATCTCCCTGTACTTAAAATATAATCAATATTTTCTGCCATAACTTATCCGACCTGTCCGGATCTTAAGTTTAAGAATATCATGCTTCTTTTTTCTGTACAACCTCGCCCGGTTTCTTAAAAATTGAGTTTGCCGGGATCACTCCCCTGACACTTGAAAGCGGATATACATTTGTATGTCTGCCGATCACCGTTCCAGGATTTAATACAGAGTTACATCCAATCTCCACAAAATCCCCAAGCATGGCACCGAATTTTTTCAATCCAGTCTCGATCTTCTCATCACCGTCTTTTACCACAACCAGTGTCTTGTCGGATTTCACATTTGACGTGATCGAACCTGCACCCATATGCGATTTATAGCCAAGAATGGAATCGCCAACATAATTATAATGCGGCACCTGAACGGAATTGAAAATAATATCATTTTTCAGTTCTGTGGAATTGCCGACAACAGAACCCTTTCCTACGATCGCACTGCCGCGGACAAATGCGCAGTGACGGATTTCTGCATCCTCATCAATGATCAGCGGACCGTTTAAACATGCTGTCGGTGCCACTTTTGCACTCTTTGCAACCCAGATATCCTCGCCTCTTTTTTCAAACTTTTCCGGATCTAATGTTGGTCCAAGTTTTTTTATGAACTCACTGATCCCTTTTAAAGCCTCCCATGGATATGTAAACTGTTCTAAATATTCTTTTGCGATTGTTTCATCTAAATCATATAAATTGCTGATTTTTGCGTTTTCCATCTTTTCCTCCATCCCAGAATGTCTCTGTCACATGGATATGAATCCAGTGTGATCCTGGCATTTCTGTTTGCATACTGGTTCTATTGTAAAACGTTTTCACAGATCTGTCAAAATAATATTCGAACACTGCAAAAAAATTTCCGGACAGACAAGAATTTCTGTCTGCCGGAGATTTCTTATGGCATAAATTCATCTAAAAAATTACTTCCAGCGATCCATTCTGCTTCTTCCTGTTCCTGAAATGCTGCAGCCTCATCCGCCATAGTGGCATAGAAATCATCCGCACCATCCGGTGTCTGTTCTGCCTGCTGTGGCTGCTGTTTTTCAGTCTCATTTTCCTGCACAGCCATCTGCACTTCTGATTGTTTCTCTGACTCCTGTTTTTGTAGAGACAGGCTTCCCGGATTGTCAAAATCAAAACTGATCCGCTCATCCTCATATTTTAGGCAGGAATCAAACACATTCCCTGCTTTCGAGTTAAATCCAGTCACTTTTTCCTTTGTCTTTCCGGTTTCCAACAGTTCTTTTATGATTGCTTCCGAAAGCGGCACTTTCGCAACCGTATGCCCTACCTTAAAACCGCAGTCACACTCATAGTACCATTGGCTTTTCTTTAAGAGTTCCCCACACCTCGGACATTTTACTGTTGTCTCGACAGGTTTTGGTTTCTCCGGAAAATCAAAGGTGATCTGCCCCTCTTTGGTCAGTTTTAACGGAGCATCAAATTTCATTCCGGTCTTTGCGATAAATCCTTCGATCACACCGGTCTTTCCATTGGTTAAAAGTTCTTTGACCTGTGCTTCTTTTAATTTTACTCCTGCGATCTGTCCAACCGAAAAACGACAGCTTTCCGGATCATCTTTTTTATAATTTGCGCAGCCATAGCCGAACGGCGTTTTCACCATATCACCGCTACAGACCGGGCATTTCACATCTTTTAATTTGGGGGCTTCCACATCCGAGAAATCGTATTTTAGTCCGATTACCTTGCCGGATTCGTCTTTTTTTAAAGCAATCCTTGCATCAAACTTCTTTCCTGTCTTTGACTTAAATCCGCGGATCGTCGCCGTCCGCCCCTCTGTCAGAAGCTGTTTTACCTGTGCCTCATTTAACGTTTTTTCTCCCATCTTTCCAATGGAAAAACGGCAGCTTTCCGGATCATCTTTTTTATAATTTGCACAGCCATACCCGAACGGTGTCTGCACAATGTCACCGCCGCAGAGCGGACAGGAAACATCTTTTATCTTTTTTGCCTCCGCATGATCAAAGTCAAACTTTAAATATTTCCGACCGGTTTCATCGGTTTCTAATGCCACGCAGGCATCAAATTTTTTGCCCGTCTTTGACTTAAAACCGCGGATCGTCTCCGTTCTGCCGTCGGTTAAAAGTGATTTCACCTGTGACTCTGTCAGATCACGTCCGGCAAGTGTACCGATGGCAAAGCGGCAGCTCTGCGGATTTTGCTGGTCGTAATTCATACAGCCATAACCAAATGATGTTTTCTGGATCTGTCCGCCGCACATCGGGCAGACTACATCTTCTAATATCTCTGCCTCATTCTTTGAAAAATCAAATTCGACTGTTTTTCTGCCATCCTCTCCTGTTTTCAAAAGCAATGCCGCCGAAAACTTCTTTTTATTTTTTGCGGTAAACCCTTTTAAGACCTCCGTCTCTCCTTTTTGCAGCAGATCAGTCAGGTCATCCACACTAAGGGATTTTCCCGCGATTTTTCCAATGTAGAAATAACAGCTTTCCGGATCTTCACGGTGTTTCACACAACTGTAACCAAAAGAAGTGATTTCCATATCAGAACCGCAGACCGGACATTTCACCCCTTCTAATATTTCAGGTTCATTTTTGGAAAAGTCAAAATTGACAGATGCTTTTCCTTCCTCATCCTTTTCAAGTACTAATGCCACCGAAAAACGTTTTCTGGACTTTGAGATAAAACCGGAGAGCACTTCCGTATGTCCTTTCGTCAGAAGTTCGACCACTTCCTCTTCCGCTAAATCTCTGCCCGCAATGGTTCCGATGGAAAATTTACAGCCGCTTCCGTCCTTTTTATAATTGCTGCATCCATAGCCGAACGGTGTCGTCTCCATCTCCCCGCCGCAGACTGGGCAGACTGCCTCTATTTTTTTCTTTGCGGCAAGCCCTCTTCCGCCTTTTCCGACAAACGGATGAATCCTCGTCGCAAGATTGCCGGTCAGGTCATGTTCGATCATGGAAACCGTTTCTTTGCGGATAAAATCTTCCAGTTTACTGCGATAATCTTCCATGATGACTGTTCCACGCGTGATACCGTCGAGTCCCTTTTCCCAGGAAGCCGTCATCTTCGGATTTAAGAGTGCCGGCACGGTCATGCTCACCACCTCAAACACCATCTCTCCGATCGCTTCCGGGCTTAGCACCTGCGTCTTTTTGTTCAGATTCAGATACCCGATACGCACCAGTTTGCGGATGATCTCAGCTCTCGTCGCAGAAGTTCCGATTCCGGAGCCTTTGATCTGTTCCCTTAATTCTTCCTCCTCAATAAGCTGTCCGGCATTTTCCATCGCAAGCACCATCGAACCGGAGGTATAGCGTTTCGGCGGTGCGGTCTTTCCCTCTTTGATCTCATAAGCGTCTACCTTCAGGGGATCACCGGTCTTTAACTGCCCTGCCAGTTTTAAGAGTCCCGCACTTTCTTCTTCCTTATTTTCATCATTTCCCGGTCTTCCCATGATTTCAAGAAATCCCGGATTTTTTAACACCTTTGCAGATGCAAAAAGCTGTTCTGCCCCCACCTGTACCACCAGTTTGATCGTTTCATACTCAGCCGCCGGATAAAAGATACTTAAGAAGCGGCGCACGACCAGGTCATACACTCTTCTCTGTAAATCGCTTAACGAACCAAGTTCCGTGAGCTGTCCGGTCGGAATAATCGCATAGTGATCTGTGATCTTTGAATCGTCAGTATACTGTGTACGTGCAATATTCCGGTAAGTACCCTCTTTTAAAATACACTCCGTATAAGTTTTCGTCGGCTCATAGGTTTTTAAACGATTTAAGTTCTTCCCGATCTCCTTTGCAACTGCCGTCGAGAGCACTCTCGCATCCGTTCTCGGATAAGTCGTCAGTTTTTTCTCATATAAGTCCTGTGCCACCTGTAACGTCTCATCCGGGCTGATCTTATATCGTTTCGAACACTCTGCCTGTAACTCTGCAAGGTTAAATAATAACGGTGCTTTCTTTCTGGATGTGCCGCGCTCTAAGGATTTTACGACCGCCTGTTTTCCGTCAAGTTCACCGATCAGATTTTCCGCGCTTTCGCGCTTTTTAAAACCATTTTCCTTATACAAAAGGGGCGATTCAAAATATTTAGAACCATTTACCGCCTTCCACTCTGCGGTTACTGTCTCCTCCGTTTCCGCGCCTTCCGGCAGGAATCCTCCCACCACACGGTAAAACGGCGTCTCCGCAAAGTTGCGGATCTCCCGCTCACGGATCACGACCATTCCAAGTACACAGGTCATGACTCGTCCCACCGCGATCGCCGTATAACTTTTAGTCGCCGCAGCATCATTCAATAGTTTCCCGTACTTTACCGACATCGCCCTGGAGAAATTGATTCCCATTGCATAATCTTCAATTGTGCGCATAATACCGGATTTTGCCAGATTATCATACTCTGCCATTGGCTTTGCCTCACGGATTCCGCGCAGAATCTCCTCTTCCGTCTGTGAATCGATCCAGACGCGGAGCTCTTTCATCCCCGGTCTGACCCCGCCAAAGCGTCTGATATTTTCCTCAATCGTCTGTCCTTCTTTTCCGGCATCGCCTGCCCAGTAGACAGTTTCTATGTCCTCTCTGAAAAGCATCCGATGCACCGTATCATACTGTTTGCTGACATTTGGTATTACATTGTATTTATATTCTTCCGGCAGAAACGGTAAATCTTCCAACCTCCATCTTTTGTATTTTTCATCGTATTCTTCCGGATAGACCATCTCCACCAAATGGCCGACACACCATGTAATGACATATTTGTCATTTTCAATATATCCGTCATTTCGTCCGCTCACGCCGAGAATCCTTGCAAATTCCTGCGCTACACTTGGTTTCTCCGTTATTATCAAAGACTTTGCCACTAAAGTATTTCTCCGTTTCTGTTTTATAATTCACTCATATCGATCAGAACAAAACGCTTATCCTGTTCTGCCATTTCAACAACTGCCTGTTCAAATGTGCTCGCAGAAAACAGGAAATAATAATTCGCACTGATCTTTGCTTTTTTCATATTTGCAAACAATTCTTCACACATCTCCATTGTGACCTGCGGTTTTTCCCAGTTGCACAAACCGACCAGATTTTCCCGCACTTCATTCTGGGCAATGATATCAATATTTCCTGTCTTGCCGATCCATGTTCCCATTTTTTTAATATGAAGCGGCAATTTTCCTGTAAGATTTAAAAGCCACAGATATTCCATGCAGACACCCACAAAGTAACGGTTTAAGTAGGTATTTAATCCCGGTTCGATGTAAGTATCATAAAACTCTTCCGCAGACATCATGTAGAGAGCTGACAAATGCGGATAAATAAAGCGGAACCAGAAATTGACATAGTTATCCCGGATCCGGTAAACTCCCTTTTTGGCATTCTCCCATCCGCCGGTCTCAAACGATACTGCCTTTTCGATAATGTCGGAAGCGGCAAGATTTTTCATATAGACGCTGATCTTTGCACGCGAAAATCCTGTCTTTAAGTACAGGTCGTTTAATTTGTCACACCCGCCCGCAATACAAGCTAAGATTGTATCATACACGGACAATTCCCGCAGGCTTGCACCGATAATATTTTCTGCCTTATTATACATATAGCCGTTTCTTGATAAAATCTGCCTGCAGATGTTGGTCTTTAAATCTACCTTCGGGTTCCAGTGATTGATATAACCGGTAACCCCGCCGATCACGCCGTAAACCCGGATACATTCGCTGACCGGATAATCCGGAAGTACACGCACAACTTCCAGAAAATTCAGATTGGAAAGCTTGATCGTCTGATCGATCTTTTTCACTGCATCTGTGCCGATACAATTTTCCATTTCCTTCTCAACCCACGATACAACAGAGCTGCACAGCAGGATCATGACCGGCCCCGGATACAATTTTTTTGCCTTTAATTTTAAAACAGCATTAATAAAATCCGTATCTTTTTTGGCAATATAAGAAAACTCATCGATCACTAAGATAAGCTTTTCCGGTCCGCCGCTTTTGATCCGGTTAAAATATTCCTCATAATCATATTTTTGCAGCCTGACCTGCAGTTTTTCCTCTAACGCTTCCGCCATCATCTGTTTTTGAGACTCCGGTGACGCATACCGTGCACGATAATAAAAGGCTTTTTTGTTCTGCAGGAAAGTCTTCAATAACAATTCTTTTTCCAGATCCGGCCTGCCATATAAAACGCATAACTGATTGCCGGACTTTGCATACAGTGTTTCTAATTCCTTTAAAACAGCCGTTTTTACAACCATGTTTCCGCCCTCCCGTTTGTATTTCACATAGGAGAAATTATATCATTTTTTAACTTTTTAGGCAATATAAAACGCCACCGGACGTCCTGATCCGATGGCGCTTTTTGTTATTTCCTATTTTTATTATTTCTTTGTGATATATCCCTGTGCTTTCAACAATTCTGCGCAAAGTACTGCACCGCCTGCTGCACCGCGGACTGTATTGTGGGAAAGTCCGACAAACTTCCAGTCGTATACGGTATCCTCTCTTAATCTGCCGACAGAGATACCCATTCCATTCTCATAGTTAACATCTAAGGAAACCTGTGGTCTGTTGTCTTCCTCTAAGTACTGGATGAACTGCTTTGGTGCACTTGGAAGTCCTAACTCCTGCGGAACACCGCTGAAGTTTTTCAATGCCTCGATCAGCTGCTCTTTGGTCGGGTTTTTCTTAAATTTTACAAATACTGCTGCTGTATGTCCGTTTAATACCGGAACACGGATACACTGGCAGGTGATCACCGGTGATTCTGCAGGAACGATCGCTTTTTTCTCTGCATCCACATGACCCCAGATACGAAGCGGCTCTTTCTCAGATTTTTCTTCCTCTCCACCGATGTAAGGAATGATGTTTCCTACCATCTCAGGCCAGTCTTTAAATGTCTTACCAGCTCCGGAAATTGCCTGATAGGTTGTGGCAACTACTTCATACGGTTCAAACTCTTTCCATGCAGTAAGTACCGGTGCATAGCTCTGGATGGAGCAGTTTGGTTTTACGGCAACGAAACCGCGTTTGGTACCAAGACGCTCTTTCTGGTATTTGATAACTTCCATATGTTCCGGGTTTACTTCTGGCACTACCATAGGAACATCCGGTGTCCAGCGGTGTGCGCTGTTATTGGAAACAACAGGTGTCTCTGTCTTAGCATAATCTTCCTCGATCTTTTTGATCTCTTCTTTGGTCATATCTACTGCGGAGAATACGAAATCGACTTCTGCTGCTACTTTCTCTACCTCATTGACATTCATGACAACGATGTTTTTCACTGCCTCCGGCATTGGAGTATCCATTTTCCAACGGTCACCAACCGCCTGCTCATAGGTCTTTCCGGCACTTCTAGGACTTGCTGCAATGGTTGTCACCTCAAACCATGGGTGATTCTCTAAAAGAGAGATAAATCTCTGTCCTACCATACCTGTTCCGCCAAGAATACCAACTTTTAACTTTTCGCTCATTTTGCTCTAATCTCCTCGTCCCTTATTCTCTGTTTGTCCGTCTGTCGCAAACATGTGTCTTTCATAGTAAATATATTATGCTATTTCCCGGAAAAAAGCAATGCTTATTTTGTCAAAGTTTCCTGTATTTTTGGCGAAAACTTGTGCATTTGTCACAATATCACGTCAGTGTGTAAAAGTATTACATCCATTCCTTACTCAGATATTCACGCTCTTTTTCAATGACTTTCTCCATTGCCTCTTTGCCCGGAGCACCGACTGTCAGACGTTTATTGACGCATGTTTCCATAGAGATCGCATCATAAATATCCTCCTCGAATACCGGACTGATCGCTTTTAATTCCTCTAAACTCATATCATCGATCGGGATCTTTTTATCGAGGCAGTAAAGCACGATACGTCCGACGATTCCATGTGCATCACGGAATGGAACACCGTGGTTTACCAGGTAATCAGCCGCATCTGTGGCATTCGTAAATCCATGATTTGCGGACTGGCGCATTCTGTCTTTGTTAAAGCGCATGGTGGCAAGCATGCCGTTGAACAAAGCGACACAGCCTTTTACCGTATCCATTGCATCAAAAGAAAGCTCTTTGTCCTCCTGCATATCTTTATTGTATGCAAGCGGGATTCCCTTCATGGTTGTGAGCAGTGACATCAATGCACCGTAGACACGTCCTGTTTTACCGCGCACTAACTCTGCGATATCCGGGTTTTTCTTCTGCGGCATGATACTGCTTCCTGTGCTGTATGCATCATCGATTTCCACAAACTGGTATTCATTGGAGTTCCAGATAATGACTTCCTCGGAAAAACGGGAAAGGTGCATCATGATCGTCGCACATGCAGATAAGAACTCGATCAGGTAATCACGGTCCGACACACCGTCCATACTGTTTAAGGTCGGTCCGTAAAAACCGAGCAGCTCTGCAGTATATTCACGATCCAACGGATAGGTCGTGCCAGCAAGTGCACCAGAACCGAGCGGACAGTAATTCATGCGCTCATAAATATCATGCAGACGCAGACGGTCACGCTTAAACATCTCAAAGTAAGCACCCATATGATGTGCCAATGTGATCGGCTGTGCTTTCTGCAGATGGGTAAAGCCCGGCATGATCGTCTCTGTATTTTCTTCCATAATATGTAAGATTGTAGTCAGAAGTTCTTTTAACAGTCCGTCCACCGCGAGCACCTCGTCCCTGGTGTAAAGACGCATATCGAGTGCCACCTGGTCGTTACGGCTGCGTCCGGTATGCAGTTTTTTACCAGTATCTCCAAGACGGTCGATCAGATTTGCCTCCACAAAACTGTGAATATCCTCATATTCCGATGTGATCTCTAATTTTCCGCTCTCCACATCCTCCTTGATCTCCTGCAGTGTTGTGATGATGTCGTTCATCTCCTGCTCCGTTAAAATGCCCTGTTTTCCAAGCATTTTGACATGTGCAATGCTGCCCTCAATGTCCTGTTTATAAAACTTCTGGTCAAATGTGATAGACGCATTGAAATTATATACAAGCTGATCTGTTGCCTTTGTAAAGCGTCCTCCCCATAACTGTGCCATATCTAAATCCTCACTTTCCTTACATAAATTATCTTCCATTCTACATGAAGTGTCTTTTCGCCGCAAGTCCCTGTTGTATTTTTATACAGGAATTTATGCATTCCCAGCTGCCGCTTTTGCCGCGATCTGTGCATCCCGCTCCCGCTTTGAGAAAACACAGCCACAGTAATACTGGCGGTACATGCCATACTCCTCCGATAGTTCCACGGAACGCTTATAGCCATTCTTCTTTTTAAAATCAGAATTCAAATATGCGATCCCGTATTCTTCCGACAGACGGTCCCCGATCTCATTTAATTTTTCCGCATTTTTGAGCGGGCTGATAGATAATGTCGTCGTAAAATAATCCATGTGAAGTTCCTTTGCAAGCTCTGCCGATTCCCTAAGGCGCAGCTCATAACAGCGGAAGCAGCGTTCCCCGCCCTCTTTCACATCCTCTAAACCGCGCGCCATCTCATAAAAGCACTCTTTGTCATAGGTTCCCTCCACAAAAGAAATCGGATATTTTGCCGGAAGCCGCTCAATAAAATGCTGCTGTTCCGCCACACGCTTTGTATATTCTTCCTCCGGATAAATATTCGGATTATAATAAAAAACCGTAATTTTAAAATACTGGGACAGATACTCCAGACAATAAGAGCTGCACGGCGCACAGCAGCTATGCAGCAGCAGGGAAGGCACTCGCTCTTCGCGCTGATTTTTTGCAATGGTTTCCTCTAACATTTTCTGATAATTCTGCTTCAATCTTCTGCCTCCCATGACAATATTTCTTTTGCACGCGCCCTCCAGGTATGTCCGGCACAAAAGGTCTGATATGCATTTTCCCGGATTTCTGAACGGAGTTTTTCATTTTCCATCAGTTCCCCGGCAGCCTCGGAAAGCGAATCTATTTTTGCCAGCGAATAAAACATCATATCCTTGCGGTTTTTAAAATGCGCACACCGGTACGGATTCGAATCTGTCAGCACCACGGTACGGTTCGCCATCCCTGCGATTGCCCGGTCATGGACGCCCCGGTTAAAGATCGGCGAAACATCAAGCATGATCTGTTCTCTTGCAATCTTTTCAAAGGAAAGATCAAAGGTGACCGGCTTCTCGATCGTCCGGTATCTCTCATACGGTGTCTGGTATTTTTCCCATCCCTCGCCGACTAACTGAACCGGTATTTTCTTTTTCAAGAGTTCATCGAGTGCCGCTTTCCGGAAATAATCCCTGATATAAGCATCCGACGCATACATCGTATTCATAAAAAGTGCAAACTGCGCTTCGTCAAGCTCCATGTCATCTTCTTTTAAACATGCCGCAAATGCTTCTTCCATTGGAAGTTCCGGCACCGCAATCCGCATTTCTATGATCCGCTTCATCATCCCGCAAAATGGCTCCGGTGCCGCCTTTACGATATCATATACTTTTTCCGGCGCATCATAAGTCCCCATAAAAAGGATATGATCTGCGGGATTTTTTTCGCCGTCAAATAAAGCGATGGTTGCGCCAAGCGGAAGCATATGTACGCTCTTTACCTGCGGATGATATTCTTTCACATAATCTGCCTGCCCCTCGTCAAGAACGATCGCATGAAAGTTTTTTGCCCGCGTCATCAGACAATTATAATGAAACAACGGATGATCCACGATATAATCATAAAACGGCCCG
>OCPY01001001.1_pt1 | contig 14630 bp, 13 predicted proteins | sample 1538821 | NCBI WGS metagenome assembly OCPY01 (sample SAMN04571728, study PRJEB22368) | human gut metagenome | biome: human gut; material: stool | host: Homo sapiens | place: Luxembourg | collected 2012-12-07 | reverse complement strand
CAAAGCTATACAACGCTTCACATAATACTGCATTACGTTCATCCGGATGCTATCCCACCGATTCATCTGATAAGGGAAATTAAAAACCAGTACATCATTTCTCTTAAAACTACCTAACCCCGGTATCCGGAAAATAGTAACGTCTTTGTTATCCAAAGCAGCGAACACGTTAAATAATCTGGCCCCCTTTATCATTTTATTAACTAATATTCTATCTCCATCTTTTAATGCAGGTTCCATAGAATCCGATGGAATTTTAAACGAGGTAAAACAGAATAGCTGTATCAAAAATAGAATTACTATAATACAGAATAGTAAGAATAGTAAATTCTCTATTATCGCTAGAATTTTCTTCACCCTACTCATACGCATCTTTTAGTTGAATCAATTTACGATAAGCCATCAATCCCAGTACACACTTTACGTGTTCGTCATTTCCATCCAATAATTCAATAGAAGGAGAAGCATTTTCTGCCATCCTCTCTTTCAGATAATTTGCCCATAAACACAAGTGTTCCCAATGCAATTCAGCATAACTGAAATTTTGTTCTGCCTCTACAATGGCTAACATCATCATTAACATATTAGCAGCAGCTTCCTCTGCACAATTATCTGTTTTTACTTGTTTACTTGCAACCGGATATAAGCCTATATCATAAGGTGGATATTTCCTTTTCCAACGCTCATCTTCACAATATTCGAATATCGGATTTAATAAACTTTTCATCCAATCAACACGATTAAAAAATAACAAGACAGGAAAATTCTTATATATTTCTCTGACATTACCCAAAGTATCTCCAAAACAGAATGACTTATGATCCGAAGATAACACAAACCTATGGGAAGATATAAAATTACGGTAAGAAGGAAGAATCTGTTCAGCAAATGTCTTATCACTCACTTGAAATGCCTTATTATTCCACAGTTTATCCAATTTATCACATTCTTCCCTTAGTTTCTGATACTTGTTTCCAACAGCCATCATTAATTCTTTAACCTCTCCAGTTCTATTGCTATTCCAAAGAGGTTGTAAACGCTCACCAACATATTGTATCCTCTGTCCTTCTCCACATCCTATTAACAATATGCCTTTATTTCCATTTTCTGCACACAGTTTTTGAGACAAAACAACATGACTATCATCGCATGAAAACGTTGTTTCATCCGCCGTCATACCTAAATATAAACTATCAGACTTGACAAACCGCCACTCTTGTTCAACCCAACTGTCAATCTTCCTCTTGCCAAACATCCATTCCATATCCACATCGAACAAAATTTCTACCGTATGCTCCTTTTTATCTTCTGTACGAACTTGATAGGAAAGGAAACCGACAGGCCACCCTGTCATATTCCACATCTCCGACAAAGAAGGTGAAACAAAATCAATCTGAAGTTCTACATCCCCGCATTGAAATACATAGTGAGTTTGAGTAGCTTGTATATCTATTTGTTTCAATAGGACCGTATCTGCTTCACTGTAAGTTTTATTTTCAATATACAGACCAAAATCCAACAATGCGGGGCCTCCTGTGTTACGTCCATAAGCTGCCAAAACATTTGTTCCATTACAAATATGAGCAATAGCTTCATCTGTTAAACGTTCACATTGTGTTTGATATGTTATTCCTTTTTCAGAGAAAAAATCTCCATTCCAAAAAAGTTTTATCTGATCATCGCAAATATAACAGACATAAATTTTATGCCCTTCTAAAGTATCTTTATTGTCAATCTTAATATGCCTGCGGACATATATATTTTCCGCTCCCCATGCGGTACGAATATTTGAATTACCTTTTACAGGTCCAAAAGCACCATTTCCTTCTTTCCAAAAAGAATCATCATATTCCTTTTGCTCCCACCCTTTTCCAGGAAACAAATAAGAATATTTCCCCGACCATCCGACACTGTCATTTGCAAGAGGAGCTATAGGAGATATACGTAAAGAATCTCCTCCCATAAAACGATAAGTCCTACCATCTATCCGTAAAATTCCTATCACTGGAAATAGCTTTCCAGACTTCAATCGCAGATAATGTTTATTCAATGCATCTCCCGCCATTTTTATAGAGAAATCAGGAGTAATAGCCAGCAACATATGTTCATCAGGAACAATACCAATAGAAGGTACAGCCTCCTTCTCCGAATGGAAACAAGCAGATAGCAAGACAATTATTCCTAATAAAATGATTGTTTTCCACAATATAACAAGTTTAATTGTAAGTCTTATTTCCATAGTTGCTCTCCCTTTTCATAAACAAAAACTCTTTCATCTACGCCACGCGTATGATTACGTAAGAACAAAAGTGCATTTCGAGGAATTCCTCTATATACTAATGAATCAACTGTAGCCTTGATTCTTCCGGCGGATTTCCAGTATCGGTCACAATAATACAACTCGTAGATATCACCAGGACGAATATAATTATCCCTGTTGCGGGGAGTATAGACAATACGGTCTATCTGCACCTTCCTACCCAAATCAAGTCCTGCCCATCCTCCGGTAAATTTGAAATAATCAAAAGAAGTCCACGTTTTTCCATCAAACACATTTGTATATTCATGCGTTCCATCATGCTGATAGCATCCGGGAGTCCCTATTATTTTTCCAAACAAGGCTGCAGAATCATTTTTTTCATAAAATGCGACTTCAGCCACATTACATAATCCTCCGGGAGGACCTACATATCTGATATAACGATATTCTTTATTTGTCGAACTTCTTACTGTCGTATTCAAACGATCAGGCTTACTTTGTATGATAAATAAAGTATCCCTTATTGCAAAATTCGATTGATTACTGCCTTCAAAAACACCCCCTATCATTCGATCACGAAATATATTTTCTCCATCTATATTACATTTAGCATACAATACCACATCTTGTGTATCTCCTTCGACAGAGAAATAATGCTGTTCATTCTTCTGCTTATCCACATAAAAAGGATCAGTCAAAAAGTTCAAAGTACCATTCTCATAAGTAGCCACCCTCATTAGCGTACCTTTTCGTACATTTCGGAAAACCAGATGTCCCGCATCGTATTCAGTCCAATCAATCGGTATCCAGTTATTTCTATTAGTAACACATAGATAAGCTATTCTCCCACTACTCTTATTCCTATAAAGTTTTTCCAATGGAATGACTAATTCTTTTTCAAAAGAATAAACATATTCATAAGTAACATCCCTAAATTTCGGTAAACTCCAAAATGGATATACCTTTTCATTATATTTCGCCATTTGCTCATATAATTCTTTGTTTATATCAAAAGTATATCGATACACTTTTGGACTATCATCCCAACGATACCACCAGTTTTTGCGAACCATTCCCAGATTCTCCGGGAAATTAGCCATATATGCTTCACCTGTTTTATCCCAGGCTACCAACCAAAAATGCCCGGCATTAACATAGCTACGTACAGGAACAAAATCAATTGTACAAGGAATTCCCAAGGCTCGAAATAAATATACAGTAAAATCAGTCACTTCCCGACAGGTTCCTGACAGGCATTGTACATATTCAGGTCCGATATGCCCGAAAGAGTAAGGAGTAGTTGAAGTATAATAATGCCACTTATCAGGTAATGTATTTATTAAGTAATTTGCAGCTACTACCGGATCTTCCATATCTAACGAATCAGACGTCTTTAATGAATCCAACAGCTGATTATATTTATCATAATACATTTCACGCCAATAGGCTAATACCTCATCATCAATACGATAAGGCAACAAATACTCACAAAACATTTCGAAAGATATATTCTTTCCCCACGGTTGTTCACGCCAAACTTTAAAAGCCCACTCAATATTATTGCACAAATAAGCTGAATCGACTTCCAGCAAATCATATTTTTTATCTAACTGTCCAATTGGACCAAATGTTTTTTTCACAGAGTCCGCTACTTCTTCAGGAGTTTTTCCATGACTATCCTTCAGCCACGCATAATACTTTTTGTATTTTTCCAATTGTTCTCCATGTGTATAGGAGTGATATGGCATATTTTCTATCAAAAAACATGCAGCCTTATATTTCAGGCTATCAGTAGCATCCTGCTGATAATAATAAAGTACTTTCTCAAGTTCTGTGCGATTACCTTTTGCTATACGCAAAGCAAGTTCCAAAGAAGATATAGACTCTTCCTTGGAAAACACTTTGCCTACAATAAAGCATCCTAGTTCTATAATCAATACTACTATAACAACATGTTGAATATATTTCCAAAATTTGGCCATATCTCTTCAATACTATTTATTCAGCATTTCCACTTATCTTCAATCGAAGCGGTGCATCCTTTATATTACAATATATAGTGATTGTCTTATCAAAATGTTCAGGATGTTCAGCTTTATATTTTATTTTCATACTTAAAACCTTATTAGACTGAATCGGTTCCTTAGAATATTCTACCGAAATACAACCACAAGAAGTTATCACATCATTCATCACTAATGTATTTTTCCCCACATTAGAAATCTGTATCTCGACTTCTTGTGCATCATTCCAAGAAAAAGTACCTAAGTCTATTTTTGTTTTTGATATGGATACATCAGTTAAAAGCTGCTTATCATAAGATGATAATACCGTTTTTCCCGAAATAATATCTAAATACATTTTCTTTACATTATAGTTAAGTATTGGATTTCCAATTGCTATAATTTTATCATTTTTATCGAGAAGAAATGTACATAAATGCTCTTCATGTAAGAAATTATTCATTCTGTTTAAAGAATCCATTTCATCTATAAACACAAAGCGATCAAAATGGTTATCTCTTAAATGTTTAATAAACTTTCTTTTCCCCTTTGGATAGAATACCATTAAACAGTTCACCTTATTGGGGTAAACAGAATCTATTTCTTCTAACATCTCTTTCCATCTTGGTAATTGCAACTTACAGCTCATACAACCAATTGTATCCACATAATTCAATATAGTATAAGGGAGTTTTTCTCTTTCATATTTCATTATAACTGTATCATTAGCATAAGACGTTAGGCACATATTATCAGGAAATCGAATCGCCTTTCCACTCCACTCATTAACTAAACGTGTTATTTTATCTACCCTCGACTCCTTGCATGAAGTTAGTAATATAGTTACAAACAACAAACTTATTAAACGTATCATTTTTTTAAATAATATTTTACTATTACAGGATTATCATCTTCTGTCAATTGCTCCATCTTTTGTATTTCGTCAGGTGCCATTAATTTACGAACTACAACTTCAGATATCCTATCAGGTTGACAAATAGAAAGTAATACATTATCAACTATCCCAAAACAAGGATACATTATGAAAGGCTTGCCATCTTTTACTAGAAAACCTTCTTTTATTTTTCTGTTATAAATAAAATGACTTCCATATCCTCTATCGGTCGTTGTTAAATAAACATACACATAATCATTATTGAAAAATTTAAGTACCGGCAAAAGCTTCTGTGAAGAATATTTCAAAAATAAATATCTCTCTGTAGCCTCTTTTGTAATTTCTCTTTTTTCTTCATCAGAACTATTCCTCTTTCCTACTGCCCGTCCAGGTAAACCATCAGCCTTGACTTCAGCATCTCCCATATCAAGATATATAATCGGGGTAAGTTTCTTTTCTTTCGCATCTATTTGATAAAAATAATAATTTACTCCAAATGGTACAAAATAAAAATGCTCACCTATACGATAAAAACAATCATTACTCATTGTGTTTCCAGAAATAGTTCCTTCATAATTAGCATTGACTGATTGCTGCGTTTTTAAGTCAATAAACGATACTTCTTGATTTGTCCATACAAAAGGATGATTGAAAATATAATTATCTGAATCTAGCGCCATCAGATAATCTACAGGAAACTCTGGTTTAAATTGTCTCTTAGATAAAAGTCCAAATGTCGGACTATAAGTATATACTGTTCCATATGGATTGAGCATATCAATCCCTTTTAAATAAGGATTAAAATTAATGTCTAATACCATATTGTATTCTTTAGGACCCTGACCATTCATTCTCTTCGAATTATCAATGTATTTTCCATTACCAGAAAAAGTAAAAACAAATTGATCACTAGTATAAAGAGCATACATATCCATACTTTTATTATAAATGATTTTATTACATTTATGAAAGATAGATGAGTCGTTGGTCTCTAGAGGAACAATCTCTATTTTTTCTAAAAAAGATGAAGCATCTTTAGAAACTTTATGCACATCTACGGGTACTATTTCAACTCCATCTGGTACGTTTTTATTACTTGCAGTACACGCAACAATAACAATTGCCAAGATTATTACACTTATTTTTTTCATTGTATCACATTTTTATATAGGAACTGACTAGAAAGTCCAATAATTCTGATTTACAGACAAAAGTAAAAAGTAGAATTATCAAAAGCTCTTCTTTCTAGTCAGTCTCACAAAATCTATACTTCTACTCGCAAGGAGTAAGACAAGTATCACTCATACTACCAGAAAATCGGCAATCTTCAGGATGATGAAACCACCCTAAATCACAATCATCATACTGATGCCAGCATCTACCAGGAGGAGTATTTTTTTCCCATTACAAGTAATTTCAACATCAGGAGATTCATATTCAGCTAACGCTTCCACATTAGCTAAGACCAGATCAGACAACTTCACATTATTCTGTGAAGAGTAAACTGTATATCCTCCAATTAAAATAATAACAAACAATGAGATTACAGCTACTAATTTCTTTTTCATAATAAACATTTTACTTTATAAATTAAGACTCACATTTCTAAAACAATAGCAAAAACTTATTTGCTAAAAATCATATTATTCTTACCTTTGCCTCACCTCCTTTTTTTGTGGAGTTTAAGGAGCAGATGATGTTCGATAATCCGGCAAGATTTAGCAATTCATCATCTTGCTCCTTTTTAATCAAATTAATTATCTCATCCCTAACCATAATAGAACTTAACTATTGGCTGATCATTATTTACATCCGTATCTAAAGCCTCTACATACACAGCTATCTTTTTCATATTATTTTTGTTTAATAGATTAATTATGGAAGCAAAGGTAAAAAACAAGGTATGAGTTGCCAAAAAAAAGAGCTGACCATTTCGGACCAACTCTAAATTCCCCATTTCATCGACATTTTGGGGTATTCATTATTTACTCAAGACTCCTTCAGAGAAACGATTGATAAGTTTCGTTCCCTCTTATAATATCTATTGATTTGTTCATTTCCTGAAGTAAAAGACGTAAACGCCCTATCGTTTTATGAATTCGGTATGTTGTACCTGTTTTATCCGGTCACAAATTTACCATATTATAATTATCCTTTAAAATGTATCCGTTTTCCTTTTCTTTTAAAAAGAGCCATAATAAATGACTAGGCTGAGTTGGAATTTTCTTTCTTACACCATCTACTTCTATCATCTTTTGTTCCGCATGAAATACAATATATAAGAATGAATGGGAGTGCCATTTATTTCTTATACAACTTTTATTATTGATATTTGTTTCACTATTAGTACCTCTATGAAATATAGATGAGTCGTTCGTTTCCAAAGACACAATCGTAACTATTCAGTCTAATATTCTGTAATTTTGCTCAAATTTTATATGTTTTAGCAGTAAAATGCAGCAAATTAAACGAATTACAAGCAATACAAAAGAAAGCATACGCATTGTTACACATTTGCCAGCAAGATATATTGCTCAAATTACTGATAATCAATTAATATTTTGGCTGAATAGTTTCTAATTCTTAAAAAATAGACTTCCATATAGCACATTAGCAGAGTAGCGCATTCACTCAATTAATTATATATACAAAAATAAGCAATGATAAGAACATTCCCAAAGACAAAATCTGACCATTTCGGACCAACTAGAAGCATACCAGTTTTTCCATATATATGCATAATAATCCATGCATATTTATATCAAGATTCACTACATTTGCAGCAATTATTTTACTATAAGTTATCATATTATGAAAAAACAAATTCTATCCTTGATACTATTTTTGCTAATATATATCTATATTGTTACATGTACCGCATGTTCCAACCGTTCTCCATCGACCGATCACATAGAAGCACTATTTAAAGAATATGGAATCAGAAAATACAACTATTTTATAACAGATGACAATAAAACTCTGACTAAAAATAATTTTAATGAAACAACTAATCTTGGAGAGAAATGGATAGAAACTTTATCTCTACCACTAATTCTAACAAAAGAAATAAGAAATGAACATATAAATGAAGATTCACTTTTACGTTGTTACATGTCTATACGAAGTATAAACAAAGAAAAACTCTTGGTAAAAGATATTATACATATTCCCGAGAACCAGCCTTCAATACTCCCTCTATATAATGAAAATATATCATTTTATATGAAACATTTGATTCATAGGCAATTCCCCGAAGCTTATAACGATTTCTACAAAAATACATTAAAGATAGAAGAGAAGCATTCATGGAATACAAAAAACATATTGACTACGACTAAATACATTTCTTCGTATTTTGACGAGCAGAATATTACAGAATACATGCCGATAGGTAAAGATATTCCCAATCTTTTTCCTACATGGTATGTAGAAAACATATACCAATTGGCAGGCTGGTATACATTTAGGCTAAACAAGCATGTAGTACTGTGGAGTTCTATGTCTGACGAAAGCCAGACACTTCTATGCATTAAATTCATCGATTTAAGAAAAACTATCGCTATCATATATCCTAATAAAGAAGGATTATCTCCTTTTGATTCTAACGGAAATCCAGATTTACTACTATCTCCTATTGCATTGGATATATTGAAGAACACCTTTGAACCAAATTATTGTAAAATAGACTTCAATCAGTCTAAAGAAAAACTTTGTTTACAGCTAAAAGAGAAAAGAAAATCACCATACATAGCATTATATATAAAAGAATTACAATCGCATATCAGACTAGCAAGCAGAATAAACAACCATAATGAATACCAAAAACTAAAAGAAGTTTATGATACATTGTTCCCTCATTCGCTTCCCTGTGATTATCTAAAAGCATCTCCATTAACAGCTATCAACTATGTATCCGACAGAATGAATGCTTCACGATATTTTATACTAAATGAAGAATCCAATATTACAATTTTTCATTCAAATCAGCGACGTAAATACATAGCCAAAGATAAAAGTACAAATGATTCTATTGTTTTTGCCGACAAATGCTGGATAATAAAGGAACAATCACAAGAGATAATTTGGAAACCTGCCATGACAAACAATATCCCTGTACAAATTATTGGAGTTGAAAAATATGACACAATATTAGCCCCTGGCAAATATATTGTACGCTATGAGTCGGATGGAAAGCACTCTTTTGAATCTTGGCTTAGTTTCCCTCCACTCATTGATGACTATGGTATACGTATTTATAAAAAATAAGAAAAAAAATCATGAGAAAATATATATTGAATATAATCTGCATACTGATCTACGGCATGAATACCACCTCCTGCACTGATTCATACCAACAGATGTTACAACAAACTCTGGAACAGGCCGAAGACCGTAAAAGAGAACTGGAAAAAGCTTTATCTTACTACAGTCAAGAGAAAGACAGCCTTAAACAAAAAGCAATGTTCTTCCTAATCAAAGATATGTATGCTCATTATGCATACCATAGCCCACAAATGGACACGATGAATCGTGCTTTTAATATAATAGATACTGTATTAACTCAACAGACCAATCCAGGAATGACAAGATATCCCGATTATGATCTATTTTCATCAATCATGGACTCCATCTGCGAAAAGACACAGCGACAAGAAAAAACTGAGATAAAGTGGGATAGTCGTACTGTTACGGCAAACTTCTTAATACAAAATGTAGAATTTGCCTATCGTGCATGGAAAACAAATCCATGGGCAAAAGGGATTGACTTTGATACTTTTTGTGAATATATTCTACCTTATCGTTTAGGGAATGAACAAATAGAGCACTGGCGACCGCAATTTTACAATGAATATTCAAAAAGGGCAGGTAAATATTTAAATATTACTGATATTAATAGGGTAAGTAGCAGACAAGCAATCTCACTGCGCACGCAAAGGGGGATAGAATCACTTTATCCATATTCTATGAACATGTCAGCTGTTAATCTCATGCAAATGGGACGGTGCTATGATATAGTACGTTACAGAGCCATGCTTCTTCGCTCTATAGGAATCCCTGCTACTATGGACTATGTACCCCATTGGGGAAACTACACCGGTAAGCACGGTATAGTAAAAGTTGTCACTATTAAACAAGAAGAATTATTGGAAAACGATAATAGTTCAAAAAACACAAGTGTTTTATTCGGTAGTGCTTCCTTTCTACAAGGCAAAACACTTGATATAAAAAAAGGAGATCTCCCCGAAGGTATAGAAGTTCAATACTCAAAAACGATTCCCAAAGTATATAGACATACTTGGTCCGTACAACCTGACAGAAAACACATACTGGAAATAGCTAATGTAGGAGAAATAGTCCCAGAATTCTCTCTCTGTATAAAAGATGTAACAGACGAATATATTATCTGTTCGGATGTCCGAATAGAAATGGATACCCAAGAACATAATGTCGGATACTTATGTGTATCTGAACAGGGCGAATGGATACCAATCGCATGCTCAGAAATCAAACAGAATAAAGAGGCACTCTTTCAAAATATGGGAAGAAATATCATGTATTTGCCTGCAATATATGAAAACAGACACATGATAGCAGCAGGAAAACCATTTTATTTGGATGAAAAAGGGGATGTACACTATATATATACAGATAAAACAGAAAAAAACAATATCTATTTATCAGCCAAATATACTTACTACTCTTATACTGCAACACATGCTGTTAAATTAAAAGGCGGATATTTTGAAGCTTCTAACCAAAAGGACTTTAAAAAAGCAGATAGTCTTACAGCAATAAATGGTATACCATATTATAGACAAAAAATCACTATTAACACCCAAAAAAAATATCGTTATATACGTTTTATTGCTCCTGAAGAAAAAGACTGTTGTCTTGCTGAATTATCTTTCATAGGATTGGATGAAAATAAGGATACAACATTATTAAAACCCATTCAATTGTATGACGGAATGGTAAACAACCCTAGTCTTGAAATGCTACAAGACGGAAAATATAATAAATATTACACAATGTCTACTAATCAGTTAACAGTCGACCTAGGAAGTCCACAACAACTAACTCATATAGAACTAATCCCACGTAGTAATACTAATGGCATTATTCCAGGTTATCAATATGAACTATTTTATTGGACAGAAAAAGAGGGATGGAAATCACTTGGCAAACAGACGGCGGCAAATTGGTATTTAGAATATAAACAAGTACCTGCTAACGCATTATTATGGTTGAAATGCCATAACAGTGGAAAAGAAGAAAGAATATTCACCTACGAAAACGGAAGACAGAGGTGGTGGTAATCTCCTTAAAGTGGATGGGTAGAGCTTATTTTAGCTAATAGCTGTCAAGAATAAACTCTACCTACCACAACCAATGAAATATATCCTCCTCATTTGAAATGATACTTAATAATAGGTTGGTCACTATTTACATCTGTTGCAATGATCATTTTAGTTGTTTCATTTACTGAAATACCACACACATAATGATCAAGTACATATTTACATCGTGGTTCACCATCCAAATCAAAGACATATATATACTTTCCTCCATCGGGCAAACGGCCACTTTGTTGAGCAATATCTTTGAATGAAGTACCGTGAAACACTGTATAAATAGCGCTATCCGTAACTTGCACATCACTAAATCCCATAATTCCTGTCGGTATCCCATAGCCATCAGCTACTTTAAATTCTGGTTCTCCATTTTCACCAATGCGAACAACATACGTACTATCTTTTAGATTATATACTTCAAGCACTTCACCTAATTGCGTTACCATTGCTAACACATTATTATGCGAATTGTAATCAAGAAAGCTTCGCCATGCTTGCGCTAAAGCTGGACGGGCATTTTGTAATGCTTTCTTTTTTACTGATGGAATAGTACCAATCTTGCTCATAGAGATTCCATTACGGTTTACCCAACATAAACGACTATCACCTGAATAATCTGGAATAATAAAGGAAGTATCATTATATATAGCAAAATCAAGCGGTCTTAAAATATCTTCACCCAATGTTACCACTTCGTCACGGAGTAGTAAATCATCGGATGAAGAAAAACCTAACCTTATTAATTCTCTTTTATTAGCATCTAATGTCCATATATTATGATTGTAAAAACGAATATTTTCTATTGACAGCATTTCTGCAGGTGAATCGCCACGCCTTCCAAAAGAAGATAAATATCGAAAACTAGGATATTGAAACAGATGCGCATAATAATCAATACCGTGCAAATCCATCACAATGACCTTATCTCCTTCTACACGTACGCGAAATGGATAGCGAAAAAAAATAGAATCCAACTCTATAATCTCTCCTTTTAACTCTTTTTCTTGTGGAAATTGAGAATAAAAGAACACATTATCTGGATATTCCACCTGCTTCGTACCACAAGAAATAAGGAGCAAAAGAGGCAAAAGCCTAATATAACCCCTCAAGACTATATCCTCCAAAAACATATTCAACCTTCCTATGAGATTTAGGACAATCCACCGAACCTTTTCCAAAACACTGAGTAATAGCAACATGCTCATCATCAGCTAAAGCTTCTATATTATAGAGAAGCAAAGCACTTTGCACATTTTTATCAGAACCTAAATGTTGAACAAGCAAAATCGCTACTATACAAAACAAAAAAACAACCAATTTTTTCATACTATTTATATACTAAATGATTAATTAAAAGTGCAAAAATAGTACTGAGACAAAAAATAAGCAAAAAATAGATATGACCATTTCGGACCTAACCATATTTTCTTTATAAACAATCAAACAAGAATTCAAATTATCTCCATTTCATCGACATTTTTATTATTTGCCTGTTCAAAAAGGTTTTCCCCAAAAATTAGTTGATATGCACTATTTTTCCTCTGTATGTTTATAGAAAGATCATTTTCTTTAAATAATGCACGTAAACGATCTACCGCTTTATGCATTCGTAAAGTATTACCTGATCCGTCAGGCCATAGTTTATCCATTATTACACTGTATTCCAACATATATTTATGATCTTTTTCTTCTAAAAATAATTCTAATATTCGACAAGTCTGAGGCTGAATCTTTTTCTCAACCCCATCAACTACTAGAATATTCCGTTCCGAATAAAATATAGAACGTTCATTCAATTTATATGAATGTATAGTGGCATCTATATTCTGCACTACCTTAATTACCGGTACTTCAACAGGAACTTCTTTTATAACCTCTATTTCTATTATTTCTTTATTAGGTAACGAATACAACTTACGACGAAGAACTATAAAAGATTTATAAAATCCATACACCAAAACTATATATAATAATAGATAGAGAAAGATTTCCTTATACATTATACTCCACACTGAATAACACAAATATCCTATTATCTCTATCTCACAAGCATAACCTATATAAGAAGTAAAAACCAAATTTGAAGAATTACACCATTCGTTCCAACATGTATTTTGTGATTTTATACTTCCATCTATATTTATTAATGAAACACACAAAGCTGATTCAAGAAAAATATTTGACTTTCGTAATTGCTCGTTCCATACGGCATTCAAAGAATCAGCAAGAAGCTCTTTTTTTCCAAAAGCAAAAGAGTGCAAAGCGCGTAATGTAGAATTATTCGTAATATTCATACGATTCTTCTTGGGATCTAACCGATACCAACGTTTCCCTGTTTCATCTTCAAAATATACAGAATCTGGAATTTCAGCACTCATAGCCGCTTTTGCATCCAAATTAAATGAACAATCTCCATCAACACTCCGGTTTCTTAGTTCTTGATCAACCGCCCCAATAAAAGCGTTTCGCGCTTTCTCCTTAAGCTTAACTACTTTAAAATCATAGGTATATTTGCATACAAAAAAGAATATAACTCCTCCGACACAAGCTATAACAAACAACAGTATTATTCTTTTAGGTCTCATTTTGCTTTATTTTAGTTCGTTTTGTACTACAAAGATAACATATTTCACAACTATCAATAGCTTTTCCTCTAAAAAGATATTATTTAGTCTACTAAAATTAGAGCAAAAGCCATTTTGTGAAAAGATTAATGTCCATAATATAAATGTCGTCACATCTTTATCATCACTTTCAGAGCCTATTTGACTGAATAATTTACTATTTTAGAAGAGTAAAATCTCATCTTCATAAACAATTGATTATCAACACCATAGAAAACGACAGTTTTCCTTTAAAACCAAAGTATCGTTCCTTTAAAACCAAGACCCCGTTTCTTTAAAACCAACACCTCTTTGGTTTTAAAGAAACACGCCATATATAAATGAACAAAAAGAATTTGTTTAAAATATTCACTTAACATAATTCCATTCAAATAACACTAATATATTTCACCTATCCGACCTACAATTCGCCAATTTAGCTTCATCGTTTCAAATAACATTTCAATATAACAGGATTATCATCTTCTTTCAAAGCCTCCATTTTACGAATTTCCT
>OCPY01000974.1_pt1 | contig 14997 bp, 10 predicted proteins | sample 1538821 | NCBI WGS metagenome assembly OCPY01 (sample SAMN04571728, study PRJEB22368) | human gut metagenome | biome: human gut; material: stool | host: Homo sapiens | place: Luxembourg | collected 2012-12-07 | reverse complement strand
TTAGCGGAAAAGCCATCGGTTGCCATGAGCCTCTCGAAGGTGATTGGGGCAAATCAGCGCGGGGACGGTTATATGGAGGGCAATGGCTACCTTGTCAGTTGGTGTGTGGGGCATCTGGTGGAACTTTCCCAGCCGGAAGCCTATGATGAAAAGTATGCAAAGTGGAAGTATGATGATCTTCCGATTTTGCCGGAACATTGGCAGTATCAGGTGTCCGCCAGCACGAAAAAGCAGTTCGGAATCCTGAAAAAGCTCATGCAGCGGAAAGATGTGGAGAGTCTGATCTGTGCAACCGATGCAGGGCGTGAGGGCGAACTGATTTTCCGACTGGTTTACCATCAGTGCGGCTGCAAAAAGCCGGTGGAACGGCTTTGGATTTCATCAATGGAGGACAGTGCTATCCGGGAAGGCTTTCAGAAGCTCAGACCGGGAACAGAATATGATGCCTTATATGAGGCGGCTTTATGCCGGGAGCGAGCCGACTGGATTGTCGGAATCAACGCCACCCGGCTTTTTTCATGTCTGTATGGGCAGACCCTGAATGTGGGGCGCGTGATGACACCAACGCTTGCGATGGTGGTTATGCGAGATGCAGCAATCCGGGCGTTCAAGCCGGAGCCGTTCTACTCGGCAGAATTAAAATTTCGGGATTTTCAAGCGGGCGGTGAGCGAATGAAAGAAAAAGCAGAAGCAGAAAAACTGGTGGCAGAGTGTTGCCAGGCAGGAAGTGCCATCATTACCAAGGTAGAGCAGAAAGAAAAATCAGAGAAGCCCCCGGCCTTGTTTGATCTGACATCGCTTCAGAGAGAAGCAAATCGGCAGCTGGGATTCACTGCCCAGCAGACCCTGGATTACACACAGGCTCTGTACGAGAAGAAACTCGTGACATATCCCCGTACCGACAGCCGGTATCTGACGGATGATATGGCACCGCTGGTGCCGGAACTTGTTTCTGTGATCCAGCAGAGCTTTCAGATTCAGGCGGATGTACCGGCACCGGTGAATGCAGCGCAGGTCATCAATTCTAAGAAAGTCACCGATCACCATGCCATTATCCCTACAAAAACAGCGGCGGGTTATGACATTTCCTCGCTTCCCAGTGGAGAACAAGCGATTCTTACTCTGCTGGCGGTGCGGCTGATTTGCGCGGTAGGAACTCCCTGCCGCTATGCAGAGACCATAGTAGAAGCCGAGTGCGCTGGTCAGAAGTTCCGCACGAAAGGCAAAACAGTCACGGATATGGGCTGGAGGCGATATGCAAGAAAGGCAGTTGAAGATGCTGAGAAGAATGCGGAGGCAGGTGATCTTCCGGAGCTTTCGGAAGGCATGACATTGGAACTTGCCGGTGTCGATCTGAAAGAAGGCAAGACCAGCCCACCCAAGAGGTTTACCGAAGATCTTCTGCTTTCAGCAATGGAAAGTGCCAGCTCGGATGAGTTCCCGGCTGGCGTAGAGCGTAAAGGCATCGGTACACCGGCCACACGCGCTGCCATTATCGAAAAACTGGTACAGAAAGGCTTTATCGAGCGCAGGGGCGATAAGAAAATGAAATATCTTTGTTCTACGGACAAGGGAAATGCGCTGGTGACGGTGGTGCCGGAACAGATTCAGTCCCCATCCATGACGGCAGACTGGGAGGAAAAACTGCTGAAAATAGAACATGGCGAGTACGACAGCGATGCCTTTATGGGAGAAATCAGCAGCATGGTCAGCGGACTTGTAAAAACCTACGAGGCTGTAAAAGGTGCTGATGTGCTGATGCAGCCGGAACGGAAAGTCATTGGTTCCTGCCCGGCCTGCGGCAGTGATGTCTGTGAAACGGCAAAGGGATGGTTTTGCAGGGATAGGGGCTGTAAATTTGCGCTCTGGAAGGAAAACAGGTTCTTTCAGACACTGGGAAAGCAGATGACGGAGGAACTGGCAAAGCAACTGGTAAATCAGGGGAAAGCACGGCTTACTCATTGCTATTCCAAGAAATCTGGACGTTACTATGACACAACCGTTCATGTAGAGACCGGCGAGGACGGTGCAGCAGCATTTAAGCTGGAGTTTGGAGGTAAAAAATGAGCATGAAAATGATGAATGCATCTTATCTGGTGGATAATGTTGCTCTGTTTTCCTTGCAGGAAAAGCAGGACGGTGTGGAGTTCCATTGCTTTGATATGGACAGCAAGGTGCAGACCACCGAGGGACACATTGGCTGGGATGTGTTGGATAAACAGCCGTTTTCTACGCTGGAAGAAAGCGCGAGGATGGCGGCACTCCAGAAGATTCCCCAGCTTGACGGTCTTGCCGTTGCACCGGTAGCTCCGGAGATGCTTGAGCAGGTACGCGGCGGCAGAAAGGTTCTCTGGCAGATGAAAAAGGCTGATCCTGAGCTGGAGAATGCAAAAAATATCCGGTTTATCACCAGCAGCTACGAGGATCGGTTCAAAATTCCGGATGGCAGTGCGGTGGAGATTGAGTATCCGAATCGGAAATTTTCAGCTCGCTGCGAATATATGGACGAATATCATTTGCGCCTGGGGTATGATGTTCTGCACATCTGTCAGCTGGCAGAAATGCTGGAACGCGGCGGTGGCACATGCCGTCCGGAGCCGCTGATTACGGAAGAACGCAGCGCATGGGATTTGGGAAGCAAGGGCTTTCTTGCCATTCAGACCTGTGAGGACGGTTACGACTATACCTTATATCATAAGGACTTCACGGAAATTGACGGCGGACAGATCGACGACCCGGAAATCAGCATGAATGCAGCCAGAGACCAGATTCTCTCGGATTATGGGTTCGGTGGCCGCACCATGACGCGGATTGACTATGATGAACTTTGTGATCGTGCAGAGAAAGCGGAAATCAGCAGACGGGAATCTGTGCTGGGTAAACTCTCGGATTTGTCTTCCAGAACGGATACGCCGGTGAAAGCTGCCAAGGCGAAGGAGGCGGAGCGATGAAATACAAGCTTACGAAGGCGGAGCAGGAAACCGTCATCAATTTTGACAATGAACTGGATACTGCCAGTATTTACACCCATGACAGCCGTCTGATTAGGAAGCTCCGGGAACTGCGAAAACAGTATCCGGAGCAGTTTATTTTGGAGCACCGAGAGCATGGGTCGGTCACTTATACGATTCCGAAACGCTGTGTCGGTATCCGACCGCCTTACAGTGAAAAGCGTCGGGAACGGCAGCGACAGGAAGCAAAGGAAAACGGCCTGCCGTTTATGGAGAAGGGAGAAATGAACGATGGCAAGAATTGAAAAATGGGATGAAGTGCATGGAAATCAGGCACCGGACGAAAGAATGATGGCATTTCTCGACAGTGCTACCGACCAGTATGCGATTTTGCAGCTTCGCCGCAGCGAGGATACGGTATATGAACGCTTTTCGTCCATGCGCGAACTGGAACGGATGGGGCTGGAACCGGATATTGACCATTATGAGGTGGTTTATACGGCTCCGCTTCTTCCCTACAAGGATCAGAATACGATGTTGGAGGAACTGTATGCGAAATTCAATGTTTCCTGCCCTGATGATTTTACTGGTCATAGTCTTTCTGTGTCTGACATCGTGGCTTTACGGCAGAATGGTGTTGTAAGCTGTCACTATGTGGATTCCATCGGCTTCCAGGAACTGCCCGGATTTTTGAAACCGGAGAACTACCTGAAAGCCGCAGAAATGGCGATGGAGGACGATTACGGCATGATTGACGGCGTAATCAATAACGGAAAGAAGGAAGAACCGGTGGAGAAAGCATCGGTTCTGGACCAGCTGAAGGAAAAGCAGGAGGCTGTGCCGCCTGCGCCGCCTCGCAGGTGCTGCGAAGAAAAGGAGTTATAAATGCGTTTTACGGATGACGAATGGATGCTCATGATGCTTTACAGCCCTGGCACACGGACAGGGCTGATCGAAGAGCTTCAAAAGATGCAAAAAAGTCTGACGGGCAGAGACAGAAACCTGCGCAGGTGGACGGCCTCGCTGCTTGCAAAACTGGCAGAGATAACGGATGCAGAATATGAGGCACTGGATTTGTATCCGGACGAATAAAGGAGAGGAGGAAAAAGACAGATGATGACGAAAACGGCTTATTATATGCAGATGGCGCAGGAAGCTGCGGCACAGATCACTGGCAGCAAAGAACAGTGGACAGCGTTTCTGACCACATCCGCGCGGCTTTATAAGTATCCCTTTGCGGAGCAGCTGATGATCTATAAGCAGAGGCCAGAAGCGACGGCCTGTGCAGAGTACGATCTCTGGAATGATCGGATGAACCGCTATGTGAAGCGTGGCTCCAAGGGCATTGCTCTTTTGGACATGCGCGGCGAGCAGCCGAAACTGCGGTATGTATTTGATGTGGCAGATACCGGAGAACGGAAGAATTCCCGACCGGTACAGCTCTGGAAAATGAATGCGGAGCATGAGCAGCCAATCATTCGCGCACTGGATGTAGCATTTGATGTTCCTGCCGGTGCTGGGTCTCTGGAAAATCATATCATGGAAGCGGCAGAACGCCTTGCAAGGGATTACTGGGAGGAAAACCGCAGGCAGATCAGTGACATCGTTGCAGATTCCTATCTGGAAGGATATGATGAACTCAACATCGGAGCTTCCTTTAAGAGAGCTGCCGCTGTCAGCATCGCATATTCCGTCTTTACCCGGACGGTGGGCAATGCAGATGACTATTTTGAGCACGAGGATTTTCTGGACATCTTTGATTTTAATACGCAGGCTGCCGCCAATGTGCTGGGAACTGCGGTCAGCGAAATGTCCAGCCAGATCTTCCGGGAAATTGAACGCACGATCCGAACCTATGAAAGAGATAAGCAGGCAGAAAGGAGCCAAAACTATGATGGAGCTGAATTACACGAAGAACGGCGATTACCTGATTCCGGACATCCAGTTGTCGGTGCAGGAACAGAAGCCCCTGGGCAAGTACGGGAGGATGCGCAGAGCGTTTCTGCAGGAGAACAACACGCTGCTGTACAATCACCTGATCCTGACCGAGAAGCTGTACCCGCACCTGTGGGAGATTCAGGAGACCGCGACCGCACGGATGGAGCAGATGATGGCGGATCTTCTGAAAGCGAATCCGGCACCGGACAAGAAATCAAACCAGATGGCCTGGGTGCAGCACATGAACATGCTGAAAGCGCAGGCAGAGGAAGTCATTCTGACGGAACTTATCAACAGTTAAACTTCATGAGTCTGTTTCAGTCCGAAGCAGAGCAGATTCAGAAAATTGATGCGGCGGCAGAAAATGCAGCCAAAGAAGCGGAGAGCGAAAAGCCCTCCGCTTTTGTCATTTCTGAGGATGAAATCGACCGGATGCTGCGGACAGGCTCCAATTTTGAAGGCGGAAAGATCCGTATTTATGCGCTGTATCAGCAGCAAGGGGACGCAAAAGAACGAGCTGCATTCTTGAAAGCGGAATACGGTCTCGGTGGCCACAGCTATACCTTTATGGATGGCAGTCGCGGTTTTGCCGATTATAACGGAAGAGGTATTCTGCTTCGCAATTATGACCATGACCGGGAAGTGCGACTCACATGGTCGGCGGTGGATAAGCGGTTAGACCGGCTTGTGGAAAATGATCAGTACCTGACCGCGCTGGAAATGGAAGAGTATCGGAAGCTGGAGCAGGAATACGGCGCGCCGCTTCCTATGCCGACTGCCGCCCATGTGTTTCCGCCAACGCCACCGGAACGCTACGATACCGGAAATGAGCATGTGGACAACATGCTGAATACGGCTGCGGATGTATATGCCCGGAGTGAACTGGCGGCACCACAGCGGTTTACCGTGATGGAGACAGACGATGGTTATGCGGTCTGGGATGATATTCAGGACGGCATTCATGTGGAGCCGGATGGCGTCAGCGAAGAGTTTACCAGCGAATGGGAGGCAGAGACCTACCGTCAGCAGTTGATTGAAAAAGTTCAGGAACGGGAAGCAAAAGACTGGCTCTATGTTGAACAGAGCAAGCAGAATTTGCAGCAGGACATTCCATTCCCAGATGTGGAATCCGAAGAAGTACAGGAATCGGCTCACGCAGAGACAGATCCTCTGGTACTGGAAATGCAGGAACACGCCAGCGAACTTTCCAGAGAGTCTGGCTATGCACCGGATGAACGGTTTGTGGTCACAATGACCGGCGAGAACTTTCCGGATTCTAAAAATGCGTTTGCCATCTGGGATTATGTCAAAGAAGAGTATTACGGATATTCGGACGGAAAAGTGCAGACATTTGCCGATTATGCGAGTGCATCAGAGGCGTTGCAGGAGATTCGCGGCAGGAACATGGAGGCTGAAAAAGAGCCTGCAACTGTGCAGCCAGAACCCGCAGCTCCGGTGCAGCCGGATTATCGCGTTGGCGATACACTGTATCTGGACGGAAAGGCATTTACGATTGAAAAAGTCGGGCTTTTCGATGTGGAACTTCGGGACCCGGATTCCGTGTATCCGATCTTCCGCTCGGAAAGCAAGGAAAATCTGGCAAGAATTTTGGGGCATGAGGAAAATGTTCACCTGCACAATCTGGTGGTTGATCTGAATTCTGGAAAAGAAGAAGCGTTCCGGGCAGGGCATGAAGCAAAACATGCGGAGAACTACCGCATCAACAGCTTTCACCTCGGCGAAGGCAGTCCTAAGCAGAAATTCCGTGCCAACATGGATGCCATCTACACGCTGAAAGCCTTAGAAAATCAGCATAGGGATGCGACACCGGAGGAACAGGAAACGCTGGCCAATTATGTCGGCTGGGGTGGGCTGGCAGATGCCTTTGACGCAGAGAAAACTGCCTGGACAGGCGAATATAAGGAGCTGAAAGCAGCTCTTACGGAAGAAGAATATGCCGCAGCCAGGGCTTCGACTCTGAATGCGCATTACACCAGCCCTACCGTGATCCGTGCAATCTATGAGGCATTGGACGGTATGGGATTTGAGAAAGGCAATATTCTGGAACCGTCGATGGGTGTCGGCAACTTCTTCGGTATGCTGCCGGATTCCATGCTGGGAAGCAGACTGTATGGTGTGGAACTGGATTCCATCACCGGGCGCATTGCGCAGAAATTGTATCCGCAGGCAGAAATCAAGGTGGCAGGCTTTGAAACCACCGACCGGCGCGACTTCTATGATCTGGCCGTGGGCAATGTGCCCTTTGGCAACTACCGTGTCAGCGATAAGCCCTATGATAAACTCGGATTTTCTATCCACAACTATTTCTTTGCCAAGGCATTGGATCAGGTTCGTCCCGGTGGCATCGTGGCCTTTGTTACCAGCCGCTACACGATGGATTCCAAGAATCCGGACGCGCGAAAGTATCTGGCGCAACGGGCAGAACTGCTGGGAGCCATTCGACTTCCTAACAACGCATTCCGTGCCAATGCCGGTACAGATGTAGTGTCGGATATCATTTTTCTGCAAAAGAGAGACCATCCAATTGATATCGAACCGGATTGGGTGCATCTGGGGCTGATATCGGAGGGTATTACCCTCAACAGCTATTTTGTTGACCACCCGGAAATGGTGCTGGGTGAGATTACAACGGAAAGTACCCAGTACGGCAAGGAAGAATGTACGGTCATTCCGATTCCGGATGAGGATCTGGGAGACCAGCTGCATGAGGCTGTGCAGCATATCGGCGGTCACTATGAAGCGCAGGAGCTGGCACCGGAGGAAGAACTGTCCTTGCAGGGCGAAACCATTCCGGCAGACCCCAATGTAAAGAACTTCTCCTATGCGGTGGTGGATGGGGATGTCTACTTCCGTGAGAACAGCATCATGCGAAAGGCTGACCTTTCTGCGACAGCCACCGGCAGGATCAAGGGCATGGTGGAGCTTCGTACCATTGTGCAGGAACTGATCGACTATCAGCTGAACGATTATCCGGAGGACGCGATTGCCCAGAAACAGCGGGAACTGAATGTAGCCTATGACCGATTCGCCGATCAGTATGGGCTTATCAACTCCCGTGCAAATGCGCAGGCTTTTTCAGAAGATTCGTCTTATTATCTGCTCTGCTCTCTGGAAAATGTAGATGAAAACGGCAGGCTGGAATCCAAGGCGGATATGTTCACCAAACGGACGATTCGACCGGAACGGGCTGTTACCAGCGTAGATACTCCGGCAGAGGCTCTGGCAATCTCCATCGGAGAGCGCGGCAAAGTGGATTTGCCCTATATGTCGGAGCTTTTAGGTACACCGGGAGAATTTGAAAAAATCCAGCAGGAACTGCATGGTGTCATTTTCAAAGACCCGATGACGCAGGGCGGCGAGGAAACCGGCTGGGTGGCGGCTGATGAATATCTGTCCGGCAATGTCCGGGAAAAACTCCGCGTGGCAGAACTGGCTGCGGCTTCTGACTCTGCCTTTGCGGTAAACACGGAATATTTGAAGAAAGCACAGCCGAAAGACCTGGATGCGTCGGAGATTGATGTGCGCCTTGGTGCCACATGGGTCAATCGGGATTATATCCAGCAGTTTATGGAAGAAACCTTTGAACCGCCGTTCTATCTGCGCAGAAATATTGAAGTGAAATTCTCTCCCATGACGGCAGAATGGCAAATTACCGGCAAGAGTACACCGAGCCGGAATGATGTTCATGCCTATATGACCTACGGCACCAGCCGTGCCAATGCCTACCGAATTCTGGAGGATACGCTGAATCTGCGGGATATTCGTATTTACGATACCGTGGAGGATGCAGACGGCAAGCAGAAGCGGGTTCTGAATAAAAAGGAGACCACCCTCGCCCAGCAGAAACAGCAGGCCATTAAGGATGCGTTCCAGAACTGGGTGTGGAAAGACCCTTATCGCCGCGCGGAACTTGTGGAAAAGTATAACGAGCTGTTCAACAGCACTCGTCCCCGTGAGTATGATGGTTCTCATATCCGCTTTGGCGGCATGAATCCGGAAATCCGGCTGCGGGAACACCAGCAGAATGCCATTGCTCATGTGCTGTACGGCGGCAATACGCTGCTGGCCCACGAAGTGGGTGCCGGTAAGACTTTCGAGATGGCCGCTTCTGCTATGGAGGCAAAACGGCTGGGACTGTGCCAGAAATCCATGTTTGTCGTTCCGAATCATTTGACCCTTCAGTGGGCAAACGAGTTTCTGCATCTGTATCCGAGTGCAAAATTGCTGGTGGCAAGCAAAAAGGACTTTGAAACTGCCCGCAGAAAGAAGTTCTGCGCACGAATTGCTACTGGTGATTACGATGCAGTCATCATCGGGCATTCCCAGTTTGAGAAAATTCCGGTGTCCGCAGAACGGCAGGAGCGGATTTTGACTGCCCAGATTGATGAAATCGAAAACGCCATTGCTGAGATGAAATCCCAGAATGGCGAACGTTTCTCCATCAAACAGATGGAAAAGACCCGGAAAGGATTGGAGGCGAGATTGGAGAAACTTCGGGCAACCGACCGAAAAGACGATGTGATTACCTTTGAGCAACTGGGCGTAGACCGACTGTTTGTAGACGAAGCACATGCCTTTAAGAATCTGTTCCTCTACACAAAAATGCGCAATGTTGCAGGCTTGTCCACATCGGAAGCGCAGAAGTCTTCGGATATGTTTATGAAGTGCCAATATATGGACGAGTTGACAGGCGGGCGCGGCATCATTTTTGCGACCGGCACCCCGGTTAGCAACAGCATGACGGAGCTTTACACCATGATGCGGTATCTCCAGTACGGCACGTTGCAGCAGAAAGGGCTGACCCATTTCGACAGCTGGGCTTCTACCTTTGGTGAGACCGCCACAGCCATTGAGCTGGCACCGGAAGGAACCGGATACCGGGCAAGAACAAGATTTGCAAAATTCTTCAACCTGCCGGAGCTGATGAATATGTTCAAGGAAGTGGCAGATATCAAGACTTCCGATCAGCTGCATCTGCCGGTGCCGGAGGCAAAATTTGAAACCGTGGTGGTGCAGCCTTCGGAGCATCAGCAGGCGATGGTGGCGGAGCTTTCGGAACGGGCGGCGGCTGTGCATTCCGGTGTGGTAGACCCGTCGGTCGATAACATGCTGAAAATCACATCGGATGGCAGAAAGCTGGGACTGGATCAGCGATTGATGAATCCGCTCCTGCCGGATGACCCAAATAGCAAGCTCAACGCCTGTGTGCGGAATGTGCTTCGGATTTATGAGGAAGGACAGTCGGATAAGCTGACCCAGTTGCTGTTCTGCGACCTCAGCACGCCGAAGAACGATGGAACCTTCAATGTCTATGAGGATATCCGCGCCAAACTAATTCAGTCCGGTGTGCCGGAAGAAGAAATCGCATTTATTCATGATGCCGATACTGAGGCAAAAAAGAAAGATTTGTTTGCCAAAGTGCGTACCGGACAGGTACGGGTATTGTTAGGTTCGACACAGAAGATGGGTGCAGGCACGAACGTGCAGGACAGGCTGGTGGCCGTGCATCATCTGGATGTGGGCTGGCGGCCTGCGGATATGACCCAGCGAAATGGTCGTATCATCCGTCAGGGAAACCGAAACAAAGAAGTGCAGGTTTATCAGTATGTGACGGAAGGAACTTTTGATGCCTACCTCTATCAGACACTGGAGAATAAGCAGAAATTTATCAGCCAGATCATGACCAGCAAATCTCCGGTACGTTCCTGTGATGATGTAGATGAGCAGGCTCTTTCCTATGCAGAGATCAAGGCACTTTGTGCCGGAGACCCGCAAATCAAGGAGAAAATGGACTTGGATGTAGATGTTGCAAGGCTGAAAGTATTGAAGGCGGATCATCAGAGCCAGCAGTACCGATTGGAAGATAAATTGATGAAATATTTCCCTGCGGAGATTGAGAAAACGCAAGGGTTCATCAAGGGCTTTCAGTCGGATATTCGGACGGTGGCGGCACATCCGCTGTCGGAAGAGGAGTTCTGCGGTATGGAGGTGAATGGCACACAATTTACTGAAAAAGCCGAGGCCGGTGAAGCAATTCTTGTGGTCTGTAAAGCCAATCAGAGTTTGGAGCCGGTGCCGCTTGGCAGCTATCGCGGTTTCAAGATGGAGTTGTCATATGACAGCTTCCAGAAAGAGTATCAGGTGCTGCTGAAAGGCGAGATGACCCACCGGGTGCCCATCGGCACCAGTGCTGCGGGCAATATCCAGCGTTTGGATAATGCTCTTGCCGGGATTCCTGCAAGGCTGGAGAAGGCGGAACAGCAGCTGGACAATCTTAGGAGCCAGCAGGAAGCTGCGCAGGCCGAGCTTGGAAAGCCGTTCCCCCAGGAGGCAGAACTGGCGGAAAAGAGTGCAAGACTGGCAGAACTGGACGCACTGCTGAATATGGATGACCGTGAAAATGATGATCCAGACCGTGAGAGAACAACGGAAAAGCCGTCTGTCCTGGCAGAGCTGCATGACCGTGCAGGGTGCATTCCGCCGATGACACATCGAAATGATGAGGAGGTGGCACTATGAGTGTTCGGGAACACTGGATCAATGTCCGGGTAAACCCGGAAGAGCTGGCGAGGATTCGTGAAAAGCAGAAAGAATTGGGGATTCGGAATACCGGTGCCTATATGAGAAAAATGGCGATGGACGGGTACTGCGTAAATCTTGATTTGTCGGATGTGGCGCAGGTATCCACACTTCTTCGCCGATGCAGCAACAACCTGAACCAGTACGCAAAACGCGCCAATGAATCTGGAAGCATCTATGCGGAGGATATCCGGGATTTGCAGAAGCGACTGGATGAACTCTGGGAGATGCAAAAGCTGATCTTAAAGAGGCTTTCTGGTATTCGATGACGGCGCAAACGTGCGGAATTTCTATTGCACATGGCACAGATGAAACAGTCTGTGTCATTACATATTTTTTGCAGGTCTTCCTGTTGACATCGTGGTGTTTGACAAGCGGGTACGATAAAATGAAGATGAAAAGAAAAACGAAGGGGTGAAATCCATGAAGATCGTATGTTTTTTGTTGAAGCTGGTGCTGAAAATCCTGTTGCTGCCGGTTGCGTTTCTGCTGCGATTTCTGTGCTTTATCTGGAATCTGCTGATGCAGCTATCCCTGTGGGTACTTTCGCCGGTTATGCTTTTCGGTCTTGGCTGCGGCATTTATTCTGTGGTTCGGGCGAGCTGGACGGATGTGTTCCTGCTGACCCTGATTGAGATGGGACTGTTCGCAGCTGCGGTTGGAGCGGGCGGCATCATGGAACTGATGGAACGGCTGTGCGAGTGTGTAGAGGATGTTTTGACAATTTGAGTTCAGGAGGGATTAGATGGATATTCAGTTTATGAAAGATTATTATGATTTACGGTACGAGGAAACAGATGGAGAGAATCATTTTGTGGAAGAGACTGCTTATCAGGAAAAACAGTCTGAGCAATCGAAGATGGAAGACCAGCTGATGGAAATGGTGGGAGGCAGCGAATCTAATGTGTGGAAGCTGTACGAAAGCATTATGTGTGTCTATTTCGATATGGAAGAAACCATCAAGCAGGCCGTTTATTTGCAGGGAGCTTATGACCGGGAACGGATGTTAAAATGAGAATAGTAGATTGGTAAGAGCTGCCTTCGGGTAGCTCTTTTTAGATGGAGAAATATGAAAATGGCGGCTACAAGACTAATTGCGCTGCATATTAATAAAGGAAAGACGGTGGCGCAGTGTCTGGCTGACCGTACTGATTATACTGAGAATGCAGCAAAGACGGAAGATGGAAAATATATCAGCGCGTATGCCTGTGACGCAAAGACCTGTGATGAAGAATTTCTGCTTTCCAAACGGCAGTATGAGCATATCACCGGTAGAACCCAGGCGCATGATGTGATTGCATATCAGATTCGGCAATCTTTTAAGCCCGGAGAAATCACGCCGGAGGAGGCGAACAAGGTTGGATATGAGACGGCCATGCGCTTTACTAAGGGAAAACATGCCTTTATCGTGGCTACCCATGTTGATCGTGCACACATTCATAACCACATTATTTTTAATTCGACTACATTAGACAGCACCAGAAAATTCCGAGATTTTCGCTTATCCGGTCTTGCACTGGCAAGGCTCAGTGATATTGTCTGTCTGGAACACCGGTTGTCGGTCATTATCCGGAAGCCCTATGGAGAGCGGCAGAAGAGAACGGAATACCCGGAGAAAAAATCGCAGCGGGATGAAATCTGCGAGGCCATTGATGCAGCATTGGCAAGAAATCCAAAAGACTTTCGGGAACTGATTGGAATTTTGCAGGAAGCAGGGTACGAGTATAAAGATGGAAAACAGCCTGCCCTGCGGGGAAAAGGCCACGCCAGATTTGCTCGTTTCCGCTCTCTTGGCAAAGGATATTCGGTCGAAGAACTCTGCGAAGTGATTGCCGGAAATGCGGTTCATAAAAGCAAATTTGCAGAGAAAAATCGTACAAACGCACGGTCAGCACAGGTGCATCAGAAGGCAGAGCTGTCGTTCCTGATTGATGTCCGTGCCAAAATGCAGGCGGGCAAAGGCGCGGGATATGCGCGTTGGGCGAAAGTCTTTAATCTGAAGCAGATGGCAAAAGCTATGATGTTCATGGAAGAGCATGGAATCAAGAACTATGCAGAGCTGAAAGAAAAGGCAGATGGAATTTCTGAAAAATGTGATGCGCTGCTGGAATCTGTAAAAGCAGATGAGGCACGGATGTCGGAAGTGTCAGTGCTGCGGAAGCATCTAATCAATTATGCCAAGACAAAAGATGTTTTTGCTGCGTATAAAGCATCCGGCTACGACCGGGAGTTCTATGAAGCCCATCGGGATATGCTGGCCTTGCGCAGCGCAGCAAAAAAGGCGTTTGATGCCTATAAGAAAGAGAACGGTTCTGACAAAAAGCTCCCGCGCATCAGCGAGCTGAACGCAGAGTATGCGATGCTTCTGGAACGAAAGAAAAGCTCCTATGCAGAGTACCGCAAGACCAAATCGGAAATGCAGGATTGGCTTGTGGCACAGAAAATCGTGCAGGAAATCCTGAAAGAGGACGAACAGAAGAAAGAGCAACTGCATGAGCAGGAAGTGCGGCAGGAAGAAGAAAATAGACAGAATAGCAGATGATGGAAAGCCCGGTGCAGTGTGAGTGTTATGCTCATGCTGCACCGGGCTTTTTTTCTTTGGCAGGAACTGCCGTTAAAGCATCCGGAACGGATGCGCAGCCCGATGCCGCAGGCAACGTTCTATGGGGATTGGGGAGTTTCCCCAACAAGCAGAAAATCGCTTTCGTGTCACGAAAGCCCTGCTTGCAGAAGAGTGGATTCTAAAAAAATCGTTCAAAATTTGGAAGAACTTTCGATTGATTTTGTTCGTTTCTTGGAGTAGAATATAAATGAGAAATTTTAACTTGCTGCGAGTGACTTTAGACATCGAAAAAGAGGTTCCGTATGGATTTCATGACGATTAAGCAGGCTTCTGAAAAATGGGGCATCTGCACAAGGAGAGTACAGACATTATGCACAGAAGGGCGAATTGATGGTGCCGAGCGTTTAGGCCATCAGTGGGTCATTCCTATTAACGCCGAAAAGCCGAAGGATGCCAGAATCAAAAGCGGCAGATACATTAAAACAAAATCCGGAAATGGAGAGAACGAAGATGGAAAGAAAACCGTATAGTGCCGGAGCAGTGAAATTTTCGTTCTGGTTCATGGAATTTCGGAAAACCGTGCAGCTTTTGAGCGAGGGTAAGAGCTTTGCAGACATTAAAAAGTTGAATGAAGAGACAAACATCTATGGCGCACCGACAAAACTACGAGCGCAGCAGATTTATTCTACCGTAACAGCCCGTATCAAGACATTAGATGAAAGCTTTTACCCAATCTTTCTGAGCAGTGATCTTGCTACACAAAAATTATTTGTGCTGACTGCGGCTCTTTTGCATGACACGCTGTTCTTTGATTTTGTGTATGAAGTAGTGCGGGAAAAAATGATTCTTGGTTCCGACGAGCTGACGGATGCAGATATCCGGATATTCTTCAAAAATAAGCAGGAACAGAGTGAGAAAGTGGCTTCTCTTCAAGACTATACGCTG
>OCPY01000968.1_pt1 | contig 15125 bp, 10 predicted proteins | sample 1538821 | NCBI WGS metagenome assembly OCPY01 (sample SAMN04571728, study PRJEB22368) | human gut metagenome | biome: human gut; material: stool | host: Homo sapiens | place: Luxembourg | collected 2012-12-07 | reverse complement strand
TCACGGGTCTGGTCAATGGCTGCCTGCAGATGCTGCTGGGCTTCTGGGCACCTCCGACTCCGACGTTCATCTATTTCCTGGGCGAAGTGCTGCTGGACTATCTGGTGGCCTTTATGGCACTGGGTATGGCAGAGCTGTTTGCCCGCCCGTTCAAGAACCGGATGGTCGGCGTGGCCGTGGGTACCGCTGTGGCAGGCTTCCTGCGGTTTATGTGCAGCTTCCTGTCCGGTGTGCTGGTCTGGGGCAACCTGAACGAAGGCCTGTCTGCCTGGACTTACAGCCTGGTGTACAACGGCAGCTACATGCTGCCCGAGACCCTGCTGACCATGGTGGCCGCCGTTCTGCTCTGCCGTGTGGCTCCGCAGATCTTTGACCGCCAGCACGCAAAGGCCTGACCCATCCTCGCTTTGTTCCGCGCCCTGCCCGGCTCCGTGCCCGGCAGGGCTTTTTTGTTTTTGCAAACTTTTTCAAATTGGGTGTTGACAACCGCCCGCCCGGCTGGTATAATAACTCACGTCGCAGGACACCAACCGAATATGTGGGGGATTAGCTCAGCTGGGAGAGCGCTTGCATGGCATGCAAGAGGTCAGCGGTTCGATCCCGCTATTCTCCACCAAAAAAGCACTGTACTTCGTAGGAAGTATGGTGCTTTTCTTTTTTGTCTGAGTCAAAATTGGGGGGCATTGCTTCACCTGCACCGTTTTCAGGTTTTTGCAGGTGGTTGAATTACACCATCCAGAAAGCATTCTGTTCTTTAATGTACGTCGCCTTGTAAAAAAACTTGAAATATGGTACTATGTTCTTGAAAGTGGGGAGAAGGTGAACCTATGTCCGAAAGTAAAACTCAGCAGGAACTGGACTTTGAGCGCAAGCATGAACAGGACTTGCAGCGCCTGAGAGGTCTGCGTCTTATCGACGATGATTTTATGGCAGCGGTTTTTGAAGATACTGCTTGTGCAGAATTTTTGCTCCAAATTATTCTCAAGCGAAAAGATTTGAAGGTTCGTGAGGTTCACGGCCAATATGGCATCAAAAATTTGCAGGGACGTTCCGTTCGGCTAGATATTCTGGCTGTTGACGAGCAGAACCGTGCATATAATATCGAGGTGCAGCGCAGCGACCGGGGTGCAAGCGAAAAGCGCGCCCGCTACAATAGCAGCCTGCTGGATGCGAACCTTACCAGCTCGGGCAGCAGCTATGATGCTCTGAACGAGACGTATGTTATCTTCATCACCGAAAACGATGTATTAAAGGCTGGATTACCGATCTACCATATTTATCGCATGGTGGAAGAAACAGGTACAGTTTTCAATGACCAGTCACATATCATCTATGTGAACTCTCAGATCAAGGATGAGACTGCTCTTGGAAAGCTGATGCACGACTTTTTCTGTACCGATGCAAAGGATATGTTCTATTCGGTGCTTGCAAATCGGGTACAATACTTTAAGCAAGATGCGAAAGGAGTGGCAACTATGTGCAGAGCAATGGAAGAAATGCGAAATGAAACTGTCCGGGAACGGAATATTGAAATTGCAAAGACAATGTTGGCTTCTAAGAAATTGAGCTACGAGGATATTGCGTTGTTCTCCGGGTTAACGGTTGACGAAGTTAAATCTTTGGACGCTAAGAGGCCTGCCTGATAAAAGAAAAGACTGCTATGTGCAGAGCAGCTCTGAACTTTTTCACGGCCATGCTCTTCGCCTCCACGCTGAGCGCAGCCATCTGAGCCATCCCGCTGCCGCCGGTGGATTTGATGTCGGTGCTGATGCCGCTCCAGCCTGATGCAGTAAATCGTAAGATAAAAGCAGAAGACGCTCTTCCCCGATGGAAAGGACGTCTTCTGCTTTTTTAGCCGTTCTTCACGGCGATGAGCACGCGGAGCTTGCCGCCTGCTGCACAGCCGAGGCTGTCGTACCAGCCGATAAGGTGGTAATCTTCGGCGTTGACCTGCGAGAGGGTGGTGGCGTAATACTGGCCCTTGTACCACAGGTACACCTGCATATCGTCGGCAAGCTCATAGTGCTTGGAGCCGCTCATGGCCGAGGCCGCGCCCAGCTTGTCGATGTTGATGGGGACCAGCTGCACCATCGACTTCACGGTGCCGGAGGGGCTGGTGCTGACGGCGATGCCGCCGGCCAGGACCGGGTACTTCACCGAGGTCTGGTAGCTGACGGCCTTGCCATCGACATAGCAGCTGTAGGCGGCACCCTTGGCCACCCAGCTCAGCACGCTGCTCACGGCACCGCTGGTGTTGTCAGCGGCGAGGTTGAGCAGATAGCTGGCGAGGCTGCCGGTGCTGGACGTCAGGCTCTGCCAGAGGGTAGAGCCGATGCTGCCGTCCACGATGCCCCACAAGATCTCGCTGGTGGTGGGGAGGACGATGTCCTTCACGTCGGAGACGATCTGGCCGTCCGACTTGCTGGTAGTGGTCGTGGTGGTGGAGTTGTCGGAATCGGTGAGGGAGGACTTCACCTTGGAATCGACCTTGTCGCCCACGGTGGTGGTGAGGTTTTTCACGTCGTCCAGCACACCGTAGGTGTAGAGGTCGCCGGTGACATTGGAGAGGATGAGGCGGTCGATCTGGCCGTTCTCGTTGGTGGTGTAGTAGCGGACGTCAGAGTCCGAAAGAGTTACCCCCGATAGTCGGCTGGGAACAACAGTCCCAGCCACACCCTCCGAAGTCGTATCCAGAATTTCTGCGTTCTCGGCCAGCGGAGTGCTGCCCAAGGCGGATGCATCGTCGCTGATGGTGCCGCTGGTGGAGCGGCTCTCCAGCTTTTCGACGGACTCACCGTCGGCGGTCACGGACACCTCGACGAGGGCGCCAGCCACGTAGTTGAGGCTCTTGTCCACATGGACCGTGCGGGCGGTGCCGTCAGTACACATGACGGAGACTTCCTGCTGGACGTCTGCGCCATTTTCCTCGGTCAGGCTGCGGGATGAGGACTGGACCACGCCGTAGAACAGGGCGTCGGCTTCGTCTCCGGTGAGGACAGAGACGACCTCATCGTTCATGCCCAGCAGCAGAGTGACCACCTGGCCCACGCCGCCGCCGTTGAGGGAGGAGAGGGTGGCAGCAGCGGAGGAACTGCCGATGGTGTAGGTGGTGCCGGCCACGGTCACAGCCGTGGGAGCGCTGGCCGTGGGCGAGACGGCCGTGATGCGGCCAGCGGCTTTGCGGGAGTAGACCCAGAGGGTGCGGGCGCTCTCGCTGTAGTAGTAGACGTCGCAGGCGGAGAGGTCAGCCGACGAAACGACGGAGTCGTTGCGGTAGATGGAGGCAGGGACAAAGGGCAGAACGGTGTCCGCACCGGCCACGAAGGGACCCTGTAGATCGACCATCACGATAGAGGAAACGTCTACCTGACCGTCGGTGACGGTGAAGCCGATGGTGCTGCCGTAGACCTGACCGTCACTCGTGGAAGCCGTCAGAGCGTTGTAGACCAGCTGCGCGCCCTCGGCAAGGGTGAGGGTGCTGCCCTGAGAGGCAGAAATGTTGCTGCGCAGGCCCAGAGAAGAAGCCTTGGTGAGCTGTGCGGCGGGGAAAGTGCCGCTGAGGGCGGTGACGTCATAGCCCAGAAGCTTGAGCACGGCGGTGCAGGCTTCTTCGAGGGTCACGGCGTTGTCGGGGCGGAAGCTGCCGTCTAGATAGCCGCTGAGCCAGCTCTGCTGGACGGCCACCCGGATGTAGGGGCCGTAGGCAGAAGCGCCGTTGACGTCCGAGAAGAGGGTGCCGGTGCTGCCCTGTGCGGCCACGCTTTCGCGGTAGGACGAGAAGGCCGTGAGCAGCCGGGTCAGCTGGCCGCGGGTGAGGGGAAGATCGAGCTGAGCAGACTGCTCGGTGGTCATGCCGCCCAGAGCCACAGCGGCCTGAACGGCGGCGTTGGAGCCAGCCGCAGACGCGGGCATCACCAGCATGGACACCGCGATGCTGATCGCCAGCAAAAACGCGAGGAATCGTTTTTTCATGGTGTTACTCCTTAAATAAGATGTGAAACCTCTCAGTCACGGCTGACGCCGCGCCAGCTCCCCTGGTAGGGGAGCTGGCTGCGCCAAGGGCGCAGTCGGAGAGGTTAGTCGTACCTCAACGCCTCGATCGGGTTCAGCCGTGCGGCGCGGCGGGCAGGCAGGAAGCCGAAGAGCACGCCGATGCCCACCGAAATGCTGAAGGCCACGGCCACAGAGCCGATGGAGGGGGAGACGGTGAGGGTCATATCGGTGAGGACCATGGGAAGGATGCGGTTCGCCACGGCAGAGAGCAGGTAACCCAGCCCGATGCCCAGCACGCCGCCCAGCGCGGAGGTGGCGGCGGCTTCGGTGACGAAGAGGCCGAGAATGGTGCTCTCCTGTGCGCCGAGGGCTTTGCGGATGCCGATCTCACGGGTGCGCTCCGTCACCGATACCATCATGATGTTCATGATGCCGATGCCGCCCACCAGCAGGGAGATGGCCGCGATGGCGGTCAGGATGGTGACGACCATGTTGACCATGGAGGTCATGGTGTCCAGCATCTCACTGAGGCTGGTGACCATATAGCCGCTGTCCGAGTGGAGAAGGCTCTTCAGAGCATCTTCAAAGATGGTCTTGCCCTCGGAGAGCTTCGATTCGTCGGCGATGGTGACGGAATAGGAGCTGACGGTGCTGGACTTGGCGACCCGCAGCGCTGTGGTGTAAGACACGAAGATCATATCATCGTTGCTGCCTTCCTGATTTTCCGGGTCGGTGACCTTGGCTTCCAGCACGCCGACGATGGTGTAACGGGTAGAGCCGATCTTGATGGTTTGGCCCACGGCGTTGCCGCCATAGGCGACGCGGTTGATGTAGGCACCCACGACGCAGACTTTTTTGTTGTTTTCGAGGTCTACATAGTTGAGAAGACGCCCCTCGTCGATGGTGTAGCCCAGCATATCAAAATAGACCTCGCTGACGCCCTTGACGGTGGTGTTGGAGTAGCTGTCGGTGCCGACCTTGACGGTGCCGCTGACGGTGCCGGTGGGGGAGACGGACGTGAAGAGGTCGGGGTGGGACTCCACGATGTCGTACACCGCATCCACCGACACATTGCGGGAGCCGCGGCCCATGATTTGAACGCTCAGGATGTTGGTACCCATATCGGCGAAGCTGTCCTTGATGCTCTGGGTCATGCCGTTGCCAAGGCCGACGATGACGATGACGGCCATGACGCCGATGATGATGCCCAGCATGGTGAGGAGGGTGCGGAATTTATTGCTCCAGATGTTCTGGAACGCCTGACGGACGGTCTCGTATATCATGTGGCCGCCTCCTGTTTCGTGAAGGTGAGGGTGGGCTGGACCACGGCGTCAGGGAAATGAGCGTCGCCGTCATAGACGACACAGCCATCTTCCAGCCGGATGATGCGCTCCGCCTGCACGGCGATGGAGTTGTCATGGGTGATGAGGACGACGGTGTTGCCCTGTTTGTGCAGGTTCTGGAGCATCCCCAGAACTTCGCGGCTGGTGTGGCTGTCCAGAGCGCCGGTGGGTTCGTCGGCGAGGATGACCGCCGGGTCCCGGGCCAGCGCACGGGCGATGGACACGCGCTGCTGCTGACCACCGGAAAGCTGATTGGGCTTATTCTTGAGCTTGGTGCCGAGGCCCACCCGCTCGAGGGCAGCTTTCGCTTTCGCGTGGCGCTGAGCGGCGGGGATGCCGGCGTAGACGAGGGGGACTTCCACGTTCTCGAGAAGGGTGAGCTTCGGCAGCAGATTGTACTGCTGGAAGATGAAGCCCAGCTTCTCGTTCCGGATGCTTGCCAGCTCCCGGCGGCTCATCTTGCCGACGTCGCGGCCATCCAGAAGATAAGTACCCTCGGTGGGGACGTCCAGACAGCCGATGATGTTCATGCAGGTGGACTTGCCCGAGCCGGACTGGCCCACGATGGCGACGAACTCGCCCTTGTTGATTTGGAAAGAAACGTGGTCGGCGGCTTTCACGAGGGTGTCGCCCATCTGGTAATATTTGCAGACGGAGTCGAACTCAATGAGTGCGCTCATCAGAAGCCACCTCCCGGCGCTCCGCCGCCTCTGCCGCCAGACATACCCCCGCCTCCGGGCATCCCGCCGCCCGGAAAGCTGTTCTGGTCATCGCTGCTGGACTGGGAGGCCGTACTGGAATCGTAGGCGATGGTGTCGCCCTCCTCGAGGCCGCTGGTGACGGCAATGTAGTCGTCGTCGCTGACGCCGGTGGTCACCTTGACGTAGACATAGCCGTCGGGGGCCTTCATGCTGGAAACAGCGTTGGCGGCAGAGGGGGAAGACTCGGTGACGAGGACGTAATTGCCCCGGACGATGGCCGCGTTGGGGACCGAAAGGGCATCCTCGGCGCTGGCAATGTCGATGACGGCAGTGGCATTCATGCCGGGCATGAGGCTGCCGGTGTCGTCGATGCGGATGGTGACGGGGTAAGTGGTGGTGCCGCCGCTGGTGGTGCCTGCAGAGGAGATGCTGGTGACGACGCCCTCAAAGGTGCGGTCGCTGATGGCGTCGGCGGTGATCTCGGCCTTCTGGCCCACCTGAATGTCGAGAATGTCCAGCTCATCGACGTCCAGCGTCATCTCGAGGCAGCTCAAATCGTAGATGACGCACATCGTCTCGGTAGTGGAGGAGCTGGAGCCTACAGTGTCGCCGACCTTGACGTCTTTTGCGATGATGGTGCCGCTGATGGGGGAGGTGATGGTGTAGTCCTCCATAGAGCGCTGGGTGTCGTCAAGGGAAATCTCGGCGCTGCGCAGGCTGTTGGAAGCCGACTTCACCTGCTTGGAGAGGGAAGAGCTGGAAAGCTGGATGAGGGCGGTGTCCACGCCGACAGTGCTGCCTTCCTTCACGCAGAGGGCGGCCACGGTGCCGCTGGCAGTGGCAGTGATGGTCTGCTCATACTGGCAGGTGAAGTGTGCCGAGCTCATGGCGCTGACGCCGCTGATGGAGGCAGTGCCGGACATGGTGGTGTTCAGGGTGCCGGGGTTCTGCACGGCGATGACCACCGAGCGGACGGCGAGGTTGCCGCTGGTGAGGCTGTCGGCACCGGAGATGGACTGGATGGTGCCGGTGGTCGTCTCAAAGGTGCCGTCGATGATCACGTCCACGCTCTGGCCGACAAAATAAGCGGCGGCGTCGGCGGCGGGAAAGTCCAGCGTCAGCAGCAGGGTGGAGTCATCCCGGACGACGGCCACTTCCTGCCCGGCAGAGACGACGTCGCCCGCCTTGACCTTCAGGGAAGAGACCGTACCCCGGACAGAGCTGCGGATGTACTGGGCATCCACGGCGTCGTCGTAGCTGCTCTGGGCCTGGTCGAGAGAGAGCTGGGCTTTCTCCACGCTGCTGGCCATGTCGGAGCTGTCGATGGTGTAGAGCACATCGCCCTTGTTGACCGTGTCGCCCACCTCAAAGTCGGCGGTCAGGACAGTACCCTTGACCATCGGCTTGACGGTGTAGGTGTCGGCGGCGGTGATGGTGCCGTCGGCGCTGTAGCTGTTGACGATGTTCCGCTTTTCGGGTCTCGTCTCGACATACTGGGCGCTGGCGGCAGCGGGCTTTGCACTGTTCTTCGGGACAAGCACGGCTGCGGCCACCGCAGCCGCGCAGATGGCGGCGGTGATGGGCTTCCAGTGCTTTTTGATAAAGGGCTTCACGCCCGCCGGAGCCGGTTGGGCAGAGGCCGTGTCAAGGCCGACGAGATATTCAGGATCGACCTTGTCCTGTGGTTTCTTTTTTGATAGCATGGTGATTTGCCCCTCCTAAGAGATTTCGCGGGGAGCACTTCTCCCCGTCTGACAGGGAGAAGTATACATTCCAAATCTTAGGAAATGCCCGAGAAATTTATTAAGAAGGACTTAAGAGGTTTGAATTTTTTATGAAAAAACGGCGCAGCCTGTGGCTTTTCCACAAGCTGCGCTGTTTTTGTGCAATGTAAACCTCTCAGTTTGCTTCACAGACAGCTCCCCTATCGAGGGGAGCCTCTGGCGAAGAGATTAAGTTTTCCGGTATGCCAAGGCCTCTCCTCGTTAGGAGCAACAACCCGGGCAGTGGCAGCGCGTCAGCGCTGACGGAGAGGTTATTTCTCTATGGGAAACAGCAGTGTGATGCAAAAGCGTTCGCCGCTCTGCTTGATGCGGCATACTGCGTGCATCTTTTCCATCATGGTCTCGATGCTGGTGAGGCCGACCTTGGTGCTGTCGGTGCGGTGCTGGCCGGGGAGAACGGCATTTTCAAAGGCAAGCCCGGCTTTGCCGTTCTCTTTGACGAAGCGGACGGAAATGTCCTGCGCCGGATCGGCGTATTTGAGCAGGTTCGAGGTGATGTTGTCGAGGATGCGGCGGACGTACTGCTCTTTTACGGTGAGGGTGTCGTCCTCCTCGCCCAGCTCGAGGGCGCAGGCAAAGCCCCGCTCCTGCAGCTCGCCCACCATCTCGGTCAGCGGCTCCTCGAATATCTGGGAGAAGCGGGCCGGCGGGTCGAGGACGGCCACGGTATCCCGGGTGACGAGGGCGTATTCGAAGAGGTTGTCCGACAGCTGCTTGAGCTGGCGGGCCTTGGTGTCTATCTTGGCAAGGTAATCTTCGGCCTGCGCCGTCGTCTCATATTTGCGGTGGCGAAGGATCTCGGTGTAGAGCAGCAGGGTGGTCAGGGGCGTACGGAGGTCGTGGCTCATCTCGGTGATAAGGTTCTTCACCTTGGCGGCGGCGGCCGCCTCGTCCTCGTGCTGCTGGCGGAGGGTGAGACGCATGGAGTCGAGGCTGGACGCCAGCGTCGTCAGCTCGTCGCTGCCCTGCACCGTGATGGGGTGGTCGAGATCGCCGCCCTCCATGGCCTGAATTTCTTCACTGAGCTGGACGATGTACTTCACGATGCCCCGGCTCCCCCAGAGGAAAAAGAGGGGGAAGGATGCGAGGCAGATGATGAGCAGGAGATCACAGCCGGTGCTGTAACAGGCGTCGAAACCGTTGTAGTAGAGCAGGGCCGTGATCTCACCGTCCGAGAAGTTCAGGGTGTAGACGGGTGACCAGTCGTAGAAGGGGCCGTGCTGGTGACTGTCGGTCAGCTCAGGGGCCTCCGGGTCGTTGTTCTTGTAGTAGTGGCGGGGGGCGTAGGACGAATAGATGAGCTTCTGGTCGCGGTAAAGCTCCAACAGGTTATAGCGATGGCTCCGCGTCCAGTCGGTGAGCTTTTTGATGTCTGTGCTGGAAAGGGAATTTTCGGTGATATAGTTCTGCAGCTCGTTGACCTGATACTGGGAAGCTTTGGTCTGAACCTCGGGCTGGTCGAAATAAAGACGGAGGCCCTTGTTCAGCACCACCTGCAGAAAGCCCAGCAGCAGAAAGCTTGCCAGTCCCGACAGGATGATGAGCCGGGTGAACTGTTTCGCCAGACCGTGCTTTTCAGGTGTTGCCATTGCCGTCCTCCTGCGCTGCAAAGCGGTAGCCTTTGCCCCAGACAGTGCAGATGCGCTGAGGATTCTGAGGGTTATGCTCTACTTTCATCCGCAGATTGCGGATATGCACCATGACGGTGCCGTTGGAGACGTAGAAATACGGCTCGCCCCACACGGTCTCGTAGATGACCTGCACCGGGAAGATGCGCTGGGGGCTCTGCATCAGCAGCTTGAGGATCTTGTACTCGGTCTCGGTCAGGTCGGCCTCCTGCTCGTCCACCCAGACCCGGTTGCAGTCCAGCGCGATGCGCACGCCGTGGAGCTCCAGTATCTGGGCGTCGGGCCTGGGGTGGTGAGGTTCGACCTGGTCTTTGCCCTGATAGACGCAGTAGCGCCGCAGCAGAGCCTTGACCCGGGCGCTCAGCTCCGCGAAGGAGAAGGGCTTGGACAGATAGTCGTCGCCGCCCGCCGTCAGGCCCAGAAGCTTATCGGATTCCTGCGATTTTGCGGTGAGAAAGAGGATGGGGACGGTGGAGGTCTTTCGTATCTCCTCGCAGACCCGCAGGCCGCTCATGCCGGGCATCATGATGTCGAGGATGACCAGATCGACTTCCGGTGTGAGCAGGCTGAGGGCGCGGGGGCCGTTTTCGGCTTCGAGGATGCGGTAGCCCTCCCCGGACAGAAGGATGCGCACGCCGTCCCGGATGTCCGGGTCATCCTCTACGATCATGATGGTCTGCATAGTCTATGATTCCTTTCCTGTATTGCATAGTGTCAGTATAGCAGATTTTCTGCATTGTGGACAGCTTATCACATACTTCTTGGGATTTGTGGGATAAAATCCTAAGGAATTCTTAAGAAAGCGGCCATTTTGCCTCTTGCGGAGCGGGACGGGGGAGAGTATTCTTATAGAAGAATACACAGGAAGTGAGGGTATCCTTATGCACAAAAAAGTTTTGGTATGTCTGCCCCTGAACGACGCCCACCGCGCCGCGCTGGAGGCATCCGTGCCGGAATTTGAATTCCGTTTCAACGCGCTGGACGACGTCCACGCCGAAGATGTGCTCTGGGCCGATGTTGTGCTGGGCAACGCACCGGTGTCGATGATCAGCCAGAACAAGCACATCGAGTGGTTCCAGTCCAACTCCGCCGGCCCCGACGCCTATCTGAAGCCCGGCGTCCTGCCCGAAAACTGCATGGTGACCAACGCCACCGGCGCCTACGGTCTGGCCATCAGCGAGTGGATGCTGGCCATGTGGCTGGGCATCCAGAAGGATATGTTCCTCTACCGCGACCGCCAGAACCAGCGCCAGTGGGCTCCCATCGACCGCCCCGTGAGGGGCATCACCGGGGCGCGGGTGCTCTGCGTCGGCATGGGCGACATCGGCTCCAACTTCGCCCGCCGCGCCCATATGCTGGGCGCTGAGGTGGTGGGCGTCCGCCGCACGGTCCACCCCGACACGCCCTGCCCGGACTACTGCCTGCGTGTGGTGGCCCAGAGCCAGCTGGACGAGGAGCTGCCCGAGGCCGACCTCATCGCCCTGAGCCTGCCCGGCACCCCTGAGACCAACAAGCTGTTCAACGCCGAGCGCTTCGCCCGCTGCAAGGACGGGGCCATCCTCATCAACGTGGGCCGCGGCACCACCGTGGACAGCGACGCCCTCGTGGAGGCCCTGCGCAGCGGCAAAATTTTTGGCGCGGGCCTCGACGTCACCGACCCGGAGCCTCTGCCTGCCGACCACCCGCTGTGGGGTGAGCCGGGCACTATCATCACGCCCCACAACTCCGGCAAGTTCAGCCTGCCCAAGACGCTGGACAACATCGTGGACATCTTCATCCACAACCTCAAGCGCTACGCTGAGGGCCTGCCGCTGGACAATCAGGTCAACCGCACCACCCGCTATGCCGCCGACCAGAACGGCGGCCACCGCCTGCTGAGCACCCTGTAAAACGCTGTAACGATGAAAACGCCATCTGCGCCGAGACGCAGATGGCGTTTTTGCTACTTCACAGAGATGACCGGCGGCGGGAAGCTGTCCAGCGCCGTCCAGTCGGGCTTATAGATGCGGAGGAAAAGGTGGAATTTTTCGTCCGAGACGGGGAGCCAGTTGGTAGTGTCCTCGGGCGCGTCCTTGGAGAGGGTAACGTCCACCGAGCCGTCGGCGTTCCGATGGAGGCCGGAACGATCGTTCACGCAGTAGCGGCTGATGGGGTTGTCGATGAGGAAGTTGTCCTCGCCGTAGGCCGTCACCGACCAGAAGCCGTTGCCCACTGTGGGCGGGAGGGCGTCGAAGTGGAGCGTGTAGGTCTTTTGGCCCGTAAGGTCGGCCCCGGCGCTGTCGGTGGAGGTGCGCGGGTAGATGGCGATGTCGGTGGTGTTGGCCCCGAGGCCCATCAGGGCGACCATCGTCCGGTAGTCGTAGGCGGTGCCGAAATTGCCGATGGGGTCGCCATAGTAGATCCACTGGCCCATCTGGCGGGAATAGCGTGCTGCCTGTGCCCGGAGGCTGCTCTTGAGCTGAAGGAGCAGCCGCTTCCAGCGCAGCCTGCCGAGAGGGCCGAGGGCGGAGGCGTCGAACTGCTGGCCCGGGCCGACGGAAAGGGCCGCGAGGCTGCGGAGAAGAGGCGCGTCCGCCTCGGCGGGCGGGTCTGTCTCCATCAGCCGGTTGGCGGTGTCGAAAAACTCCTGCGGCGTCATGGCGAGTACCTTCTGCACCGGGACGAAATCGTTCTCCGGAGAATAGCTCCCTTCCGGCGCAGCGGCCAGCCCGGCGGGGTAGGCCGAGAGGGGCATCAGCTGCATCCGGCCCTGAAGCGCCGCCACGTTCGGCAGGTCGTCCGGCCCGGAGAGCATGATGCGGGCGATGGTCCAGACCGTCCGGGTGGGAATGTCGATGCGCCGGACGCCCTCGGGCAGCGTGCCCTCCCAGCTCGAGTAGGCGATGGCGTAGGCCCCGGGTGCTTCCAGCACGGCGGCGGTGTTCGTCCATGCGTCCAGTACCTGCACGTTGAAAAAGCGGTCGGCCTCCGGCACGACGTAGATTTGAGGCTCGGCGCTGACGTCCAGCCACGCCTGCGTGTAGATGGTGTCCACATTGGGGCTGACGACCGTGCGGCTGGAAGCGTCCAGCAGCTTCCGGGCGTGGATGAACTGGTTGACGGGGGCGCGGCTGGCGGAAGCGGTCTTCGTGTTGGTGGAGACGGTCTTGGTGGCGTCCACGAGCACCAGCGGGAAGGCGTAGAGATAAGCTTCTTCCAGCAGGGTCTGGATGGCAGAAGCCGCATCGGCTTTCTGGGCCGGCAGCAGCGTGACGCCGCAGGCGGCGGCAGCGGCAGAGGAGAGCTTGAGGAAATCGCGGCGGGTCATTTTCATGGCGGGAGTCCTCCTGCTTTGTCAGATTCAGCGGGCCAGAACAATGGAAAGGGTGACTTCCTTGGCGTCGGGCGAGAGGTCGAAGCTGCCGCCGTCCTGTGCGGTGAGGCAGATAGTGTAGACCTTCTTCGCGCTGAGACGGGCCGGGGCATCGTCGAAGTGCCAGTCGGACACCTCGTGGTAGCGGCCATCCGTGCCGAGGGCGAAGAGCTTATAGTCGGCGGCATTTCCGGTCAGGCCGTTGATGCGGAAAGAAACAGTAGTCGCGGGGTGGAGGTTGTCGAGGGTGGCGGTGTGGAGCCAGCTTGCGGGGGTGCCGGCGCCGCCTGCGGCCTGGAACTCTGCCGCCGAAAGCACCCGGCGGGAGGTCTTGTCCAGATCGACCTTCCGGTAGGGCATCTCGGGCAGGAAGACGAAGCGGTCCTGCAGGCGGAGCAGCTCTTTGTAGCCGGTGGGGCAGTAGAGCTTGTTGCCGTCACGGCCCGCGTACATGCCGATGGCCATGTTGTTGTAGCCGTAGAGGGAGGCGACGTCCACGGTGAGGACGGTCTTTCCGGTGTCGAAGTCCAGCACGATGTACTGCCACATGCCGCTGTCCACGTCCTGTACGAAGCCGTAGATATAGCCGGTGGCGGTGGAGAGCTTCATCATGGAAGTGTCGCTGAGGTCGTCGCGGCACCAGATGCTCTTCATGGTCCAGCCGTCGGCGGTGCGGATGGTGTCCACCCGTTCGACGCCGGGCATGATCATGCAGTTGCCCTTGAGCAGCCAGTTGCGGTCGTAGATGTTCTCGTAGCTCTGGATGGACGAGTCACTGTCGGGCTTTGCGAGGTTGGGGCTGCCTGCGCCGAACCAGTTGCAGACGATGGTGCTGACCCGGCCATTGCCGTGGTCGTAGACGATGGCCGAATTTTCCACCGACACCGGCATGTTGGCGGGCAGCTCGTCGATGATCGGGTGGCTGGCGGCGACTTCGCCGGTGTGGATGTCCACAGCCATCAGGCTGACCGTCTCGAGGTTGTCGGTGAAGAAGACCAGCTCCCGGCTCAGAGAGGGCGAGCAGCCGCCGCCCCATGCCAGACCGCCGCCGGTGGTGGCAGCGCCTTCGCGGCTGTCTTTTGCGCCCACGCTGTCGTAGGGGGTGCGCCAGACGACTTCAACGCCGCCGTTGGCACGCAGCAGGTAGCAGGCAAGATTCGTCAGGATGACCGCACCCTCCCGGCAGGAGGCGATGCCGTTTTCAGCACCCTCGCCCGGAGCGGGAGCGTAGACATGGACTTCGTGGTCGAGGTCGGCAGTGCCGCCGGCAAGGATGGCGTCGATGGCATTGTGGGAGATGTAGCCCATCGCGCCCTGCTGGCCGCGGCTGGGGTAGATGCGGAAGCCGCCGGTGACGAACCAGAGGTTGCCGTCGTAGTCAAAGACGATGGAGAGCAGGTTCTGCTCGAGGTTGCGGCCAAGCACCCGCTCGGCAGCCTCTTTGATGTTGATGTCCAGTACCTTTTCAAAAACCGGCAGAGGCGTACCGTTCTCGTCGGTGGCGCGAAGCATCAGCACATGGTTGTGGCTGGTGGGGCAGACGATGAGGTTGCGCCCGTCCACAAAGGAATAGGAGCTTTGGATGAGATAGCCGCCGCCGTCGTGCTTGGCGGGAGAGAAAAAGCCGATGGTGCGGACTTCTTCTGCGTCGAGGTCACGGATGGCCAGACCGCCCAGGAACGGGCTGACGGGGTTATCGAAGTTGTCGAAGAAGATGGCCGGGGAGGCGTTGGGGTTCGTCTTTTCCATTGCCACGTTGACCTCGGGGCAGATGCCCACGGGGAGGACGGCGTCGGTAGAGTCGGTGTTGTAGCAGTCGTGGTGGATGTTTGATTCGCTGCGGCCCATAAAGGGGTTGGCGTCCACGACTTTTGCCGTCAGAGGCTTCGGCGGCAGGGCGGTGTCTGCGCCGTGGAAAAGGTCGGACAGAAGGCAGTCTGCCCTGGCGGCGGGGGCCAGCTGGCAGGACAGCAGTGTGAGAGCGGAAGCGCTGAGGAAGTTGCGTCGGGTCATTTTCATAGTGGAGTCCTCCTTTTTTGATAACATGACCTCTCAGCCTCCCCTCGATAGGGGAGGTGGCACGCCGCAGGCGTGACGGAGAGGTTATAAGTTCAGCAGAATATTCACCCGGAACAAACAGTTCTCGGTCTCGACGGTCATAGAACCGCCATATCTGGAAACAGCCGTCTGGATGGAGACGAGGCCGATGCCCATTCCGTCGTGTTTCGTGGAGTGGAGGGTGCCCTGCTGGCGCTTGAGCACGCCGTCATAGCGGTTCTCCACCAGCAGGCCCAGCATGGCGGGGCTCAGCATCCGGGCCATCA
>OCPY01000951.1_pt1 | contig 15444 bp, 14 predicted proteins | sample 1538821 | NCBI WGS metagenome assembly OCPY01 (sample SAMN04571728, study PRJEB22368) | human gut metagenome | biome: human gut; material: stool | host: Homo sapiens | place: Luxembourg | collected 2012-12-07 | reverse complement strand
GTGAATATTATAAACAAGGACATGCTTTATACAAGAAAGTATATGCGCAATTAAAAGATTGTTATCAGGATTTAGCTAAGTTATAAATTTTATATATTTAAGAGGAGAGTAAATAATGGGAACAATAAAATCTGAAGTAGCATTTCAAACGACATCAGCAAGTCGTGTAAAATTTGTGAGAATTTTCGTATTTGTAGTTGCTGGTATGGCAGGTTTATTATTTGGTCTTGACCAAGGGGTTATTTCTGGAGCTTTACCATTTATTGCTAAAGAATGGGAACTTACAAGTCGTCTACAAGAATGGGTAGTAAGCTCTATGATGGTAGGTGCAGCTGTTGGGGCAATAATTGCTTCAAGATTATCTTCTGGAATTGGTCGTAAAAAATCTTTGATGATTGGTGCTGCATTGTTTATTGTAGGTTGTCTTGGTTCTGGTATGGCAACAAGTGTAGAAATGCTCATTGGTGCTCGTTTGATTTTAGGTCTTTCTGTAGGTATAGCATCTTATACAGCTCCATTGTATTTAGCTGAAATGTCAGACAAAGATGCTCGTGGAAGTATTATTTCTGGTTATCAATTAATGGTTACAGTAGGTATTTTAGTAGCTTTCTTATCTGATACTTATTTTAGTTATACTGGTGATTGGAGAGCTATGCTCATGGTCATTGCTATTCCAGCAGTAGCACTTATTTTATGTGTATTAGCATTGCCTGAAAGTCCTCGTTGGCTTGCTTCTAAAGGTCGTTTCCAAGAATCTGCTAATGTATTAAGTTCTATGCATACTAATGTTGAAATTGCAAAAACTGAATTACATGATATTAAAGAAAATTTAAAAGTAAAACAAGCTGGTTGGAAATTATTCAAAGCTAATAAAAATGTTCGTCGTGCAGTATTTTTAGGTGTATTACTTCAATTTATGCAACAGCTCACAGGCTTCAATATCATTATGTATTATTCTCCAAAAATTTTAAGTATTGCAGGTTTCTCTTCTACAGAAGAACAGATGATAGGTACTGTAGTCAATGGTCTTGTATTCGTTTTAGCAACATTTATTGCTGTAGGTACTGTTGATAAATCTGGTCGTAAACCAGCATTATCTAGATGTTTTGCTATAATGGCTGTTTCCTTATTTGTTTTAGGTCTTTGCTTCTTTGGTTTAGAAAGTGGAAATACATCTACATGGATTCCTTACTTATCTGCTGGTATGGTAATTTTAGCAATTATTGGCTTTGGTTTTGGTGCAGGTCCTGTTGTATGGATTTTATGTTCTGAAATTCAACCACTTAAGAGCCGTGATTTTGGTATTGCTTGCTCTACAATGACTAACTGGTTATCTTGTACTTTAATCGGTGCTACATTCTTAACTTTACTTGATACTTTAGGTTCTACAATGACTTTCTGGCTCTATGCAGCATTGAATGCTTTATTTGTATATTTAACAATGCGTTATGTACCTGAAACAAAAGGTGTAACATTAGAAAAAATTGAACAGAACCTCATGGAAGGTAAAAAATTAAAAGATATCGGTTGTTAATTAAATTTTGATGAGTTATCCTATAATGCTGTGTTATTATATGTATATAATAGTGTAACTTTACTAAGAGATTTTAACAGCATTATAGGAGGTACTTTTGGTGGTTACGATAAAACAAATTGCGGATCTTTGTGGTGTCTCACGAGGAACAGTGGATAGAGTTATAAACGAACGTGGCAATGTAAAGCCTGAAACACGTGAGTTGATATTATCTATGGCAAAAGAATTAGGTTATAAGCCAAATCCAGCAGGAAAAGCACTATCTGCTAGAAAGAAAAATCCAGTGGTGGGAGTTGTGATTTCATCAGAAGGTAATCCTTTCTTTGATGATGTTATCAGAGGTATAAAATTAGCTGCGGAAAAGTATGAAATTTATGGATTGAAAGTCATTTGGAAAAATATGAGAGGTTATGATGTAAAGTCTCAACATGAAATCATGGAAGAGCTTAAAGATAAAGTAAATGCCTTGATTATTAATCCTGTAAATGACCCCGTAATTATAAATGAAATCAATGAATTTGTAGATGCTGGAATTTTTGTAGTAACAATAAATAATGATGTAGATAATTCCAAACGTCAATGTTATGTAGGTAGTGATTATACTAATGGCGGTGAAACAGCAGGTGCATTATTGCAGATGATTATACCAAATGGGGCTAATATAGGTATAGTCATGGGTTCATCAAAGGTATTAGGTCATAAGCAACGTTTAGCTGGATTTGAAGAAAATATAAATAAAAATCCTAAATTTAAAATAGTAGATATTCAAGAAAATGATGATGATGATATATCTTCATATGATAAGACTAAGATGATGTTGATAAAACATAAAGAAATAAATGCAATATTTATTGTAGCAGCTGGTGTATATGGTGCTTGTAGAGCAGTGTTATCATTAGGAAAACAGAATGATTTGACGATAATTGCTTTTGATACAGTGCCAACTACAGTGGAAATGATGAAGAAAAATGTAATTAAAGCAGTGATTTATCAACACCCTTATAGACAAGGTCAAAGAGCTATGCAAATTGTTTTTGAATATCTAGTAAATGGTATTAGCCATGATAAAAGTAGACATATAATGAAAAATGAAATAAAAATATTAGAAAATTTATGAGGTAAAGATAATGAAAAGTGTACATGATATTGAATTTAAGCAATACGGTAGAGTTTTAGATGTTGATACTGCTGAATTTGTAGCAACAATGAAAGCAAAAGAAGCTATTAAAGAAGGTGTAGTATATGAACCTTCTGATGCGGATTTAGAAGCATTACCTTTATTTAAACAGATGCAAGATGAAGTTTATGGCGGATTAGAAGTGGAATTTGGTTTTTGCAGTGGCTATAACAATAAATTAAATGCAGTTGAATATCATCGTTCTTCTGAAATTGATATTGCGGCTACAGATTTAATTTTGATGCTTGGTCGTCAGCAAGATATCGATTACACAAATAATACTTATGAAACTAAAAATATAGAGTGCTTCTTTGTACCAGCAGGTACAGCAGTAGAACTTTATGCGACAACTCTTCACTATGCACCATGCAAAGAAAATAATGAAGAATTTCGTTGTGGTGTAGTTTTACCAAAAGGAACTAATCTTCCATTGCAGGTAAAACCAGTTGAAAATAAAGGTGAAAATCAATTACTTTTTGCTGCTAATAAATGGCTTATTGGACATAGTGAAAGTGGCGTAGATAAAGATGGTGGCTTTATTGGCTTAATCGGTGAGAATACAACAATTTAATAAAATAAAAACTACTATAGATTTAATTTCTAAATTCTATAGTAGTTTTTTTATTTAAATATTATGTCTAAAAACTTGTGTTAGAGCATATTCTAATTTATCCATAGCAAGGTTTAACTCCTCAGGAGAAATAATTAATGGTGGTGCTAAGGTGAGTACACAACCTTGAGATATTTTAAAGCTCAAGCCTTGTTCTAGACATAAATATAAAACTTTTTCAGCTTCAATAGTAGCTTTTTCTTTTGTTTGACGATTTTTTACCTTGATTTGCTTTGATTTTATCTTCGGATAAAGTATGCATAATAAATCCTTTCTTAATGTTTGATATTTGGTATAAGATATCATAAGAAATGTTTTGCTGTAAATTGTGCAATTGTAAAAAGCTGATGAAATTTTTAGTAATATTTTTAATTAATTTATAATAAATAATATATAACGATTTAGATATATTTATGCTATAATAACACTAATGACTTAATGTTCATATTAGGAGGTATTTAAATGAAAAAGCAACTTTTAGCAATGATTTGTTCGGCATTATTTATGCTAGGAATAGGAGGAACTGCTTCTGCTGCTGAAGTATATCAGCCAGCTACAACAGCAAGTGTTGCTACTATTAATTATCAGTACGTATTAGCTAATATTCCAGAAAGTAAATCCATTCAGGAAAATATGAATAAACTTACTGAAGAAGCACAAAAAGAATTTGAGAAATCTGTTAACGAAAAAATGAGTCCTGCAGATATTCAAAAAGTTCGTGCAAGAGTAGCTACTGATTTAAGACAAAAACAGATTAATTTAGTAAAACCAGTACAGGAAAAAATTAATAATGCAATTAAACAAGTAGCTCAAGAACATGGATATAGCGTAGTTATTACTTCTGATGTAGCTTTATTTACTGCTGTTGATATTACAGAAGAAGTTTTAAATGCTGCAAAATAATTGATATTTTATAAAAATAAGCAGGTACAAATAGTACCTGCTTTTCTTAGATTAATTAAAAATAGAGGTGGAAATGATGGGTGAATTAAAATGGTGGCAAAAAACAGTTGTATATCAGATTTATCCTAAATCTTTCTGTGATAGTAACGGTGATGGTATTGGAGATATTCCAGGTATTATTAGTAAATTAGATTATTTGCAAGATTTAGGTGTGGGTGCTATTTGGCTTTGTCCGATTTATCCTTCACCACTTGTTGATAATGGATATGATATTTCTGATTATTGTAGTGTAGCTAAAGAATATGGGACTATGGAAGATATGGAAAGACTCATTTCGGAAGCAGATAAACACAATATAAAAATCGTAATGGATTTAGTATTTAACCATACATCTAATAAACATAAATGGTTTGAAGAGTCTAGAAGCTCCAAAGATAATCCTAAACGTGATTGGTACATTTGGCGCGATGGCAAAGAAGATGGCTCTGCTCCTACAAATTGGCGTAGTATTTTTGGCGGTTCAGCATGGACTCTTGATGAAAAAACAAATCAATATTATTTGCATACTTTTGCTAGTGCTCAGCCAGATTTAAACTGGGAAAATAAAGAAGTTAGACAAGCTTTATTTGATGCAGCTAATTTCTGGTTAGATAAAGGTGTTCGTGGTTTTAGAATTGATGCGATTGTATATATTAAAAAACCTAGTGAATTTAAAGATTTACCAGTAGATGGAGCAGATAATTTAGCTAGTATCGCTAAAGCTACAACTTATCAAGATGGTATATTAGATTTTCTACATGAATTTAGAGAAAAAGTTTTTGATAGAGCAGATATATTTACAGTAGCAGAAGCAGATGGTGTTTATCCAAGTGATTTTGATGAATGGATTGGCGAAAATGGTGCATTTGATATGTCCTTTGATTTTAGCCATATTCGCTTAGGTTTTGATAAAGATTGCACATGGCATAAACGCAAATCATGGAAATTAATCGATATTAGAAAATGTTTCACAGAAGATGAAGAAGCTACAAAAGATAATGGCTGGGTACCTGTTTATTTTGAAAATCATGATTTACCACGTTGCACAAATTATTTCTTCCCACAGGGAACAGATACAAAATTAGCAGCTAAATTTATTGCTACAATTTTATTGACTATGAGAGGAACACCATTTATCTATGAAGGTCAAGAATTAGGTATGACAAATATAAAATGGCCATCAATTAAAATGTATAATGATATTTCATCTATTGGTCAATATGAATTGGCACTAAAAGATAAATTGACACCAAAAGAAGCTATGAAAGGTGTTTGGAAATACAGTAGAGATAATGCACGCAGTCCAATGACATGGAATAGTGGCTCTAAAGCAGGTTTTACTACTGGCAGACCATGGTTACCACTCAATGATGAATATCCTAATTTGAATGTGGAAACAGAAATAGAAGATGAAAATTCTGTACTTAATTATTATAAGAATTTAATAAAATTACGTAAGCAATATCCAGCATTAATTGAAGGCGATTATGAAGAATTATTGTCATATAGTCCAGGTATATATGCTTATGCACGTACAACTAAAGATAAATTAGAACGCATTATTGTTATCGCTAATACAACAGCAAAAATTCGCGGTTATAAAATACCAGAATTAAAAGGTGCAACATTACTAGCATCTACTTATGGAAATCGTGAAGCAACATTATTGCGTTCTTATGAAGTAAGAGTTTATAAAGTTAAGAAATAAAATAAAAAATATCCTTATAAATAGAATTTCTATCTATAAGGATATTTTTTTTAGTTTGGAATAGCTTCAATAATAGTATCGAGCATTTTTTTGATATCAGAAGGAATAGCTTCAATAAAACGAGTTGGGATATTATCATAACCATAGTAACAGCCTGCTAATCCACCTGTAATAGCACCAATAGTATCACTATCACCGCCAAAATTAATAGCCGTCAATACAGCATCTTCAAAATTATCTGTAGGCATAAAAGCATGAAGCATAGCTATAATGCTATCGTAAGCAGAAGCTGTTGGTTGTGTTTCTTCATTTTTATAATCGTAATACATAGTATTATCAATCATTTTATCCATATCATCTTTAGTGATATTGTTATTCAAAATACGGAAAATCAATTGAGCGTAAATACGGCAAGCGTTATCAGATTGGGTATTTACATGAGTCATATTAGTGATATCAAGAGCAGTAGTAACAGCATTAAATTCATCAGTATAATAAAGTGCAGGATATAAAGTATTTAATATAGCACCATTATCTACACTACCGCGATTGCTGAATAAATCTACTTGTCCAGCGGACTCTTGCCAACGAGCTTTAGGAATAAGATGTTTACCATGACCTTTAGACATTGTTTTATCAATACTGCGAAGAGTTGTATCACTGATATCTTTTGGTCTGCTGATAGCCCATTTTATGAAATTCTTGCCGATTTCAGCAAATGGATTTTCAGGATTTTTCATAATTCCATAAGCAGTAGCAAGAAGTAGAGCTGTTTCATCAGTTCCTTCGCCTGGTTGAACTTGTAACCAACCGCCACCAATCATTTCTGTAACTTTGCCGAATTGAGATTTGATTTGTTCTTGAGGCATGAATTCAAGTGGTGCACCGAGAGCATCACCAATAATTGCACCATATAAAGCCCCTTTAATTTTATTTATTTTTTCCACAAATTTTCCTCCAATATAAATTATTAACTAAATATATGATAAACTACTGGCACTATAAGAGCAAGAAGCATATTACTATTAATGATTTCTCCAATTAAAGTACCGATTAATAAAGAAAATATCATCAGCATAGTACCTGTAGTTTCTAAATGACCATCTTTAAATACAAACATTTGAGAAAGTGTGCCACCTATGCCAATGAATAAAACAGCTATTCCCATAGCCTGTAATAGTGAATCTTGTAGAGATTTTTTTATACCTTTTTTCAAAAATAAACCAATACCACCACCGATAATAACAGCGATAGTGTTGGCAATTGTTCCAAAACCAATCACAAAAATACTTCCTTGAAAAATAATTTTTTTTAGAAATAAATATATTATAACATTTAATTTGAATATAGTTTTGGAAAAAATGACAAAATAAAAACCACTTGATAAATCGTATTATTTAACAAGTGGTTTTTACTTTATATATTATTATTTATTATATACTATTTCTTTTTTTGACCATAATAAGCATTAGCACCATGTTTGCGGAGATAATGTTTATCTAATAATTCTTGTTGCATTGGTTCAAAATTATTGCCAATAGTTACAGCATGATAAGCCATCATAGCTACTTCTTCAAGAACAACAGCTTTTTTTACAGCTTTGATAGGGTCTTTTTCCCAAGTGAAAGGACCATGAGAATATACGATAACGCCAGGAACGTCCATCATTTTGATACCGCGTTCTTTGAATGTTTCAACGATAACATTACCAGTTTCAGCTTCATAAGAGCCTGCGATTTCTTCAGCAGTCATAGGACGTGTGCAAGGAATAGGTCCATAGAAATCATCAGCATGAGTTGTACCGAGTGCAGGGATATCACGGCGAGCTTGTGCCCAAGATGTAGCATAACGGGAATGTGTATGTACAACGCCACCAATTTCAGGGCAAGCCTGATAAATTTTGATATGAGTATCTGTATCGGAAGATGGATTATAATCACCTTCAACTACTTTTCCTGTATTGATATCAACAACTACCATATCTTCAGCTTTCATAGTATCATATTCTACACCTGATGGTTTGATAACCATTAAACCTTTTTCACGGTCAATACCAGATACATTGCCCCAAGTGAAAGTTACCATATGATATTTTGGCAACATTAAGTTAGCTTCAAAAACAATTTTTTTCAAATCTTCTAACATTTATATACACCTCTTTTTGATTTAATGCCGTTCAGCATCTTTAATAATTATTATACATATTTTGCTTTAAAATAACAATATGTCATACAAATTTTCTCGATAAAAATATTTATTTTATTTAAGAGGCTATTATGATATAAAAAAAGCAATAATCTAAGTATATATCTAGATTATTGCTGAAAAATTAATATTCAATTAAAACAATTTGACCACTTTCACGTGTTTTTTGCATATCAATAATACGTTGATTGCTACTGCCACGAAATTGCAAAGTTAGGTCTTTTTTTTCTATGAGGAAAGGTCCATCAATGAGTACATCTGTTTGATTGAGTAACTCATCGATATCAGGATTGTGCATATTTTGTAATTGTTCTAAAGTATAACCTGTAAATGTGGTGATATTAAGACCACGTTTATGAACTTCTTTGGCTAATTGTGCCAATGGTTTTGCTTGGAGAAAAGGTTCTCCTCCACTAAAGGTAACACCATTTAATAATGGATTTTCACAGATTTGTGAAAGTAAATCATCAGTATCGACTTCATGGCCGCCATTTACATCATGAGTTTGAGGATTATGACACTGAGGACAATTGTGATAGCAACCTTGAGTGAAGATGGTGAAGCGAAAACCTTCACCATCTACAATAGAATCATTGACAACGCCTGCAATCTTAATTAAGGCCATGTTTTACGCGGTCATGTTCTTCAGCACGTTTTGCATTGTTGAAGCGGTCTACAGTACCTACTAAATAACCTGTAATACGGCGAATACGTTCAAATTGAGCAGGTTGAGTGCGATAGTCAAGAGCGACTTCTCCATCACCAGCATCGGAAATAGTGAGGCTAGCGAGAGTTTCACTAGAATTTTCTTTAATATAATTGATATAATTTACGATTTCTTTTTCTGTAATATCTGTTAAACCATTAACTTTTACTTCTACACCATTAACTAACATTTGTATCACTCTTTCTATCGAATATTTTTGTTGATTTATAAATTTAAATTAAATGGAAGTTACACTGCAACAATTATCACGCATACGTTTTAAAATAACATGGCGTTTATGGGCAGCTTCACTTCTACCACATTTTGGACATACTCCATTGATAATACCTGTATATCCGCAGACTGGATCACGGTCTACAGGGTGATTTACAGAACCGTAACCAATACCGTTATCATGCATGCAACGGATAATAGCTTCAAAAGCTGTTAAATTCTTTGTAGGGTCTCCATCCATTTCAATATAACTTATATGACCACCATTTGTTAAATTGTGGTAAGGTGCTTCAAGTTGTATTTTTTTGTAAGCACTGATTGGATAATATACTGGAATATGGAAGGAATTTGTATAGTATTCTCTATCAGTAACACCAGGAATTGAACCATAGATTTTGCGGTCAATTTTTACAAAACGACCACTTAAACCTTCTGCTGGTGTAGCAATCAAAGAGAAGTTTAATTTTGTTTTTTGAGCTTCATCGTCCATACGTTTACGCATATGACCAATGATAGCAAGCCCTAATTTTTGAGCTTCAGCAGATTCACCATGATGCTTACCAATTAAAGCTTTTAATGTTTCAGCAAGACCGATAAAACCAACAGTTAAAGTACCATGACGAAGTACTTCACTTACAGTGTCATATTCACCAATATTATCAGAGTCAAGCCAGATATTTTGTCCCATTAAGAATGGGTAGTTTTTACCAATTTTAGCACATTGAATTTTGAAACGGTGTAATAATTGACGAATGACTAAGTCAATCATATCATCTAAGGATTTATAGAATTTATTTATATCACCTTTAGCTTCAATTGCTAAACGAGGTAAGTTAATACTTGTGAAACTTAAATTTCCACGACCACATGTAACTTCACGAGTAGGATCATAAACATTACCCATTACACGAGTACGACAACCCATATAAGCTACTTCACTGTTGTAATCGTTAGGTTTATAGTATTTTTTATTGAATGGAGCATCTAAGAAACTAAAGTTAGGGAATAAGCGTTTAGCAGATGTCTTCATTGCTAAACGGAATAAATCGTAGTTAGGGTCATCTTTTTCATAGTTAACCCCTTCTTTTACTTTGAAAATTTGTACAGGGAAAATAGGAGTTTCTCCATCGCCAAGACCAGCATCTGTAGCTAATAAGAGGTTTTTCATAGCCATGCGACCTTCAGGAGATGTATCTGTACCATAGTTGATAGAACTAAATGGCACCTGAGCACCAGCACGAGAATTCATAGTGTTCAAGTTATGGATAAATGCTTCCATTGCCTGATAAGTAGCTGCATTAGTTTCATTCCATGCAGTATTTATAGCAAATTTATGAGCCATTTGAGATATCTGTTCATTTATTTCTTGATAATTATGCTCACGTTGATGTTTTGGTAAGAAATCAACTAGAAGTTTACCAAATTTATCAGCAGTGCTCATACTGATTTTTATAGGAAGACTTTGTTCGATTTTTTTACAAAGTAGGCTAGCATCTTCAAGTTTCATATCAAGCATAGCATTGAAATAATAGCCGAGAGCTTTGTAGTATTGTTTACGATAAGTCTTAGCAACGCCTGGAGCCATGCAATAATCAAACATTGGTACAGCTTGACCACCATGCATTTCATTTTGGTTAGCCTGAATAGCAATACAAGCTAATGCAGCATAGGAACGAATATCATTTGGTTCACGTAAATAACCATGACCTGTTGAAAAACCATTTTTAAATAATTTTAATAAATCTATTTGGCAACAAGTTTCAGTGAGCATATAAAAATCCATATCATGAATATGAATATCGCCGTCCATATGCGCTACTGCAATATCTTTTGGCAAAATATGACTAGTAATAAAGTATTTAGAACCTTCAGAGCCATATTTTAACATAGTACCCATAGCAGTATCAGCATCAATATTAGCATTCTCACGTTTGATATCAGCATCTTTTGCTTTGGTAAAAGTAAGTTCATCATAGATATCCATTAAATCAGCTTTAGCTTGACGAAGTTTTGTATGTTCTGCACGATATAAAATATAAGCTTTAGCTGTGCTAGCAAAATTACCAGCGATGAGAACTTTTTCTACAGCATCTTGTATTTGTTCAACACCAGGTGTTTTTAAATTTTTTAATGCTTTAATAACATTATTAGTAATAGTAGATAATTGCTCTTTGGAAAATGTCTCATCTATAGATTCCATATTAGCTTTTTTTATAGCATCTTTGATTTTTTGTGCATTAAATTTCACAATATCTCCAGTGCGTTTCTTGATTGTTTTTATCATTGTAAGCTGACACTCCTAGTATATTTGACCATGAGCAAAATATACTATGCCATGGTTTTAATTTATTTTCTTTTTATCGCTGACAACGATTATACTATATACACGTATGAGTGTCAAACTAACCACAATATATAGTATGTGCAATAAAATAAATTTATATACAATTTTAAAATAGGTATTGACAGTAGTTTGAGTTTGTATTGACTAAATAAAAAATGTACTATATTTAATTACCTATGAATTTTTATGCAAATAAATAATATTTTTCCATTGATATAAAAGTTTTACATATATAATATATAAAAATTTTATGGATAGCAATTAAGGGATATTTTATTAATTTATAAAAAAAAGACAGGTAAAAAACCTGTCTTTTAGGGGTTAATTTTTATTAAGAGAGAAATATTTATCATTTAATTTATAATTTATTAATAGAAGAAATCAAGGTTGAGGTAGAATCTATCTGCATCTGTATCGGAATCGATATCTTTACCATCGAAATATTTAATGTTTGACCAGGTAAAATATCTGGGTTATCATGACCAGGATTGTAACGACCTGCTAAAAGAGAAGTAGTGAAGTTTTTATCGCTACCACTTGTAATATCAATTTGAGCACCAGACATATGTTCATCAAGAAGCATGCCATAAGTATCAAGAAGAGGAATTCTACCAGCAGTAACAGTAGTATTATGTCCGATAGGTCCTTTAGCATAAGCACGAGCTACTACTGTTTTACCATTAGCATCTTCATCAGCTTTCATTTCATAATCGACACGAACGTTAGCAGTCCAGCCTGTATCGCCAATATAAGCTTTTGGTTCAAGACGGAACATTACTTGGCTAGTGTCGTTATCATTATATTTTTTTGTATGTCCGCTCATTCTATCTGTGGCATCACTTGAAGCATCAACATAACGATAACGCAATTCACCTTTCCAAACAACATTATCGGATTTCTTTTCAAGATCAGCAACACGAACGCCGAGGTTATCAAGTTTTTCAGCGAATTCAGCAGCTAATTTGTCAACGAGAGCTTTATCAGCTTTTTCAAGATCTGTTTTAGCCATAGCACGAGCTACGATCTGAGCCATTTCATAACGAGTCATAGTGTTTTGACCCTGATAAGTACCATCTGGATAACCATCGATAACACCATCAGTAGCTAAAGTTGTAACAGTATCATAAGCCCAGCTATCAGCAGGAACATCGCTGAAAGGATTTGCAGCAGCAAAAGTTGTGCTAGTAGCGCCAACTACGAGAGCGGCAGTAATTGTAGAAACAAGAGTTTTTTAGACATAATAAAACTCCTCCTATAAAATATATTTTTTGCTCAATAAAAAATATATTGCTTGGAGAAATGATTATGTATGAGTATCCACGTTTCCTCAACTTTTTTTCTCTGTACAATATATTCTTTTCTTGAACTATTAGATATGATAGCATAAAAGAAAAAATGCAAATTTGTAAAGAAAAAGAAATTTTTAATCACAAAATAAAAAAGGCTAAACCTTAGATTATCTAAGGTTTAGCCTTTTTAAATATAACTATGATTTTATATTCTTAGTTGATTATCAGAAGAAGAAGTCAACATTAGCGAAGAATTTGCTTGCATCTTGACCAGATACAGTTCCTTCACCATCGAAGTATTCAATAGTAGCAAGAATGTTTTCAGCAGGAACATAAGAAGCACCTACTACTGCACCTTTGTAACCAGCACTGATGATATCATCATATGTTGGAGCGATTACAGAAAGTAAGTCGATCTGGCGGTAACCAGCATACATACCCCAAGAACCAGCGTCAGCAGGGTTTGCACCTTTGTACTGTAATTCAGCAGTCCAAGCTTGGTCTTGATCCCAGTTGTAGTCTTCAGTGTTTTGAGCATATTCAGCAACTAATTTAACATTTTTATCAAATGCATAGCTACCACCAATATACCAAATGTTAGCATCAGCATCGATGTTTTCAATATTTTTTAATGCAGTATAACCAGCATTAAGAGCTAACTGTTCAGATGGTGCATAATCTAATTGGAGACCATAGTACTCACCAGTGATATCTTTAGCTACACCAAGAGCAGTTCCTAAACCGTCTGTATCTTTATGACCATTGTTATAACGACCAGCAGCTAATGTAGCAGTGAAGTCTTCGCTACCAAATGCAACTGTAGCACCAGAGATTCTATCATCGAATACTAAACCTTGAGCTGTGAATACAGGAGTACGACCAGCTGTTACAGTAGTACCGAAAAGAGGACCTTCTACATATGCACGGTCAACTTCTACATCATTTTCGTCTTCATCGGAGGAAAGATCCATTTCATAGTCGATACGAGCATTAGCTGTCCAACCGGAGTTACCGATATAAGCTTTTGGTTCAAGACGGAATAAAACTTTGTTATGAGTTTCATCACCACCAAGTCTAGAATCGCGATCAATGTCATAATAACGGTAACGTAATTCACCACCGAATTTTACGTTATCAGATTTCTTTTCAAGGTCAGCAACGCGTACGCCGAGGTTATCAAGTTCTTCAGCGAATTCAGCAGCTAATTTGTCAACGAGAGCTTTATCAGCTTTTTCGAGGTCAGTTTTAGCCATAGCGCGAGCTACGATCTGAGCCATTTCATAACGAGTCATAGTGTTTTGGCCTTTGTAAGTGCCATCTGGGTAACCATCGATAACACCATCAGCAGCAAGAGTAGTAACAGCATCATAAGCCCAGCTATCAGCAGGAACATCGCTGAAAGGATTTGCAGCAGCAAAAGTTGTGCTAGCAGCGCCAACTACGAGAGCGGCAGTAATTGCAGAAACAAGAGTTTTTTTAGACATAATAAAACTCCTCCTATAAAATATATTTTTTGTTCAATAGAAAATATATTGTTAGGAGAAATGATTGTGTATGAGTATCCACGTTTCCTCAACTTTTTTTCCTCTGCTCAATATATCTTTTCTTGAACTATTAGATATGATAGCATAAAGATAAAAAAAATGCAACTTTGTAACAGAAAGATTATTTTAAATTATTAAATAATATTGACGAAAGAGGTTATTTTATTTATGAAAAATAGTAAAATTTTAAAATAAATGAAATAAAATTTAATAAATAACAATGTTTTTAGTGCGAATAAATCAACACAAAGAAATAAAATATCAAAAAATACGATTTATTAAAATTAAATTAAAATTTAATTAAAAGAGTAAATTAGAGATAAAAATGGTAATATTTAGTATAATAAAACTTAAGAAGTAGATGATTTTTAAGAATTTAGGTGAATATATGGAAAATGAAATTGAATATATTTTTAGAATAATTTTATCAGCAATATTAGGTGCACTCATTGGTTATGAAAGACAATTTAAACATAAATCAGCAGGATTAAGAACGAATATTTTAGTGTGTATTGGTTCTTGTTTGATTATGATTTTATCGAATTTATTATATGAGCAAGTAGAAGGAAAAACAAATGCTGACCCTGCAAGATTAGCTGCACAAGTTGTAAGTGGTATAGGTTTTTTAGGTGCAGGAGCTATTATTAAAGAAGGTGTGAATGTAATTGGTCTTACAACGGCAGCTTGTATTTGGGTAGTATCTGGCGTTGGCTTAGCTGTAGGTGCCGGATATTATATAATTGCTGTTTTTGCTTCATTATTAGTATATATAATATTAGAGATTTTATCGCAAATGGATAGTTGGTTAGTGCCAACTGATAATATTATGATAAAAATAAGAATGATCAATGATAGTGAAAAGATAAAAGAAGTCTATAATGCATTATTAAAATTAGGTCTAAAAAGTAAAAATTTTTCGGTAGTATTTGTTTCTGAAGATATTGTAGAATTAAATATTTTAATGTTTAATCCACATAAATTAAAATTAGCAGAGATATCCACATATTTTACTTCTATGGAAGGTGTAGTAAAATCTATAGAAATTCATTGAGTGTGATGTACTCCCACCACTTTCGCTATCGCTTAGAAGTGGGGGCTTCTTGTTCGATACAACTTTTGTTGTAAGCATAAGCAAGCTATCCCCGTGCATC
>OCPY01000902.1_pt1 | contig 16236 bp, 7 predicted proteins | sample 1538821 | NCBI WGS metagenome assembly OCPY01 (sample SAMN04571728, study PRJEB22368) | human gut metagenome | biome: human gut; material: stool | host: Homo sapiens | place: Luxembourg | collected 2012-12-07 | reverse complement strand
TGGCCTGTAGCCAATCGTGCCATTGAGTTGTATCTGCAAAAGAAGTCAGAAAATGAAGGATGGGAGCGCCAGATAAATGGACTTAGTAATAACGAGAAGGCCAATCTTCTGCTGGAAAAACATACATTCAAGGAGTTGCTGGCTGATGTGGAACAGCGTAATCTGCAAAATAATATCGTAGGACTGGAGGCGAGCCGTATTTTCGCCCGATCAGAAATCAATATGGGGGTCGATGCTTTCAGAGATTCATTGTATGCGATGCTGAAGCGTAATACTTTTCTGAATATTAAGTTCGAAAATATGCTGGATACGCTAGGACAAATGAGCCGCACGGATATCTATTCCTCTTTGAAAGAATGGGAACAACTGACTCCTCTTCCTTTTTATTCGATCGGAGAGCCCGAGTTGACCAAAGTTGTCAATAAGGGGGGAGAAGAATTCTTTGTATTGAAAGTGCTGGTGAGCAATAACTCTGATTACGACGGAATAATACAGATGAATGTTCTTCAGAATGGCTGGTGGTACCAACCTCTGGAAGATCCCAGAGCCAGAAAAAAGGTTGAGATAGCTGCCCATACAACTAAAGAGTTTGTATCTGTCTGGGAAGAACAAATCCGTGAGGTAGAGGTCAACACGATGATTTCCGGAAATCTTCCTTATATGATCCGGCAATCCATAGGCAACGTAAAACAAGAACGAAATAAAATAGTCAAGGACAGTATCTATACACTACCGGAGTCGTCATTAGAAATGCCGGGAGAGATTATTGTGGATAATGAAGATTCTACTCTCTTTGTACTTTCTACTCCTCCTGTTGTAGGGCTTCTTCCTAAATGGCTGGATGAAGTAGAGGAAACTCCTTTTAAATATTCGGGTATATCCTGGTGGCGTGCGCCTTTACAATGGACGGCTACTACCAATGCTAAATATTATGGTAAATATATCCGTTCGGCTTATGTGATAAAGAGTGGAGACGGTAGTCAGACGGCTACATGGAAAATACCTGTGCCGGAAGCCGGTCAGTACGAACTCTATTATTATGTATTCAAGAACGATGAGCTGAGATGGAATGACCGCCTTCAAGGTGAATATCATTTTAGGGTGGCGTATGACAGTGAGGTAGAAGATGCCTATATCAACCTGAGAAAAGCCAATGAAGGTTGGGAACAGCTTGGTACTTATTATTTTAGTGCCGATACGGTTCGTGTCGTATTGACAGATGAATGTAAACTGCGGTCTGTGACGGCTGATGCAGTGAAAATAGTGAAACGATAATTATTAAAACAGCAAACTATATGCAAAGTGACTTACTACTATTTAAAAGAGTGCTGCTGACAATCGTAACTTTTACCGGGATTGCCCTGACATCGCAGGGGCAAATTCCCTTGACGATTGACAAGGCAATGGAGATTGCGCAGGAGAATAGTCCTTCTCTTCGCCGTTCCTATATGAATCTGGAGAGATATAAGCAGAATCTGCTGGCGCAGAAGGCTTCTTTAAAATCTCGATTTTCATTAAATTTGAATCCGGTGGACTATAACAAGAACAGGCGTTTTGATAATCGTTTGTCACAATGGTACACGAACGAAACATTCAACACCAGTGGAACTTTTCAGGTTGATCAGCCTATTTTATGGACAGACGGTACTATTTCTTTAATAAATCGTTTCGGATGGCAGGACAATAGTTCCATCATAGAAGGCGATAAGACCAGTAACCGTGCATTCAGCAATGACCTTTATCTGCAGTTGACTCAGCCTATTTTCACTTACAACAAGCGTAAAATGGAATTGAAGCAGATAGAGTATGATTATGAAAATGCCAATATTAGTTATGCTTTACAACAGCTGAATACGGAAAAAAGTATAACCGATCAGTTTTATTCGGTTTATATGGCACAAAGTAACCTGGAAATCAGTCGCGAAGAATTGGTCAATGCCCAGCAGAGTTATGATATTATAAAAAATAAAGTAGAAGCGGATTTGGCAGCTAAAGACGAACTCTTTCAGGCCGAACTGAATCTTGCTACGGCTCGTTCGTCTGTAGACGAAAGTCAGGTGAATCTGGAGAATGCGAAAGACAAACTCAAACAGACTCTCGGAATGAGGCTGGATGAAGATATTCTCGTATTTGCGGAAGTGGAGATTAAACCGATTCAGGTAAATCTGGACCAGGCCATATCGCATGGATTGGGTTCGCGTCTGGAACTTCGTCAACGTGAAATAGAGAGCAAGGAACTTGAGTTCGATATGATTAAGACAAAAGCGCTGAACGAGTTTAAAGGAGATGTATCTATCTCTTTCGGATTGATAGGAGATAATAGCCACCTGAATAAAGTTTATAATAATCCGACACAGAATCCGAGGGTTTCTATCAGCTTTGCTGTTCCTATTTTCGACTGGGGTGAAAAGAAAGCAAGGATTAAAGCACAAAAGATGGCCCAACGGATTAATGAACTCGAGTTTCAAGAGGATAAAGTGGATATCGAGCTGAATATTCGTCAGGTATGGCGTAACCTCGAAAACCTCCGGACTCAGATTAAAATCGCCGAGCAAAATGTACAGAATGCACAGTTGACCTATGATCTGAATCAGACTCGTTATCGGGAAGGTGACATAACCGGTATGGAAATGAGCCAGTTCCAGACTCAGCTTTCGAATAAGAAGATTACTTATACGCAAGCGTTGATTAATTACAGAATAGAATTACTTAATCTTAAAATCCTTTCATTGTATGATTTCGACAAGAATATCCCTCTTGTTCCTATGAAAGACATTATTGATAAAAAATAAGCAGACCATGAAACAGTATCAAATTTTTATTGCATCTTCTTTGTTAACAACCTTATTGTTAACTGGCTGTGGCAACAAACCACAAAACGCACCCAATAATATTGCAACTCCGGTATCTGTCGTGGAGCTGAAGAAAGGTTCTATCAGTAAATTAATAAATACAACAGGAACAGTGCAGCCGACTTACGGTGTATCTCAGAATGCGGAAATGAGCGGATTTTATAAACTTCAGACTAATCCGAGAACCGGAAAACCTTTCAAAATGGGAGACAAGGTAAGTAAGGGGGAACTGATAATCCGTCTGGAAGACAAGGAGTATGAAAACGGAATCGCTATTGACGCTAAAAAACTAAGTCTTGAAATTGCCGAACAGGAACAGTCAAAGCAGAAAGCTCTCTATGAAAAAGGTGGGGTGACGATGAGTGAAATGCGGAATACGGAAGTAAAAGTAACGAATGCCCGTTACGATTATGAAAACGCAAAACTTAATCTGGAGAAGATGAAAGTGAAAGCTCCGTTTGATGGTGTGATTGTTGATTTGCCTCACTATACGGCCGATACAAGAGTGGAACAGGGAAAGGCTATGGTGAGTCTGATGGCTTATGATAAAATGTATATGGATATCAATCTGCCGGAAAGCAGCATTCGTTATGTCAAGGAAGCGCAACCAGTATATATTACTCATTATACCATCCCCGGAGATACTTTAAAAGCGAGAGTCGGTGAGTTGTCTCCTGCAATCAGTACGGAGACACGTACTTTTAAAGGAAAGATTCTGATTGATAATGACCAACTGAAGTTGCGTCCGGGTATGTTCGCCAAAGCAGATATTATCGTTGACAGAGCTGATAGTTCTATCATTATACCTAAAGACGTAATCTTGTCCAATCGTCGCCGGAAATACGTATATATCGTCGAAAAGAATACGGCAAAGATACGCAATCTGCAAACAGGTCTGGAGGATGAATATAATATCGAAATTCTATCCGGACTTAATGTAAATGACAATTTGGTAGTGAAGGGTTTTGAAACACTGAAAGAAGACGCCAAAGTCAAAATCCAAAAGTAAATCATGGATGCGATATATGACCGCATCTTTTGAAAATAGGAAATACTTATGAAGAATATAATCAAATTTGCAGTAGGCAATCCGGTTACGATTTGTATGGTAGTATTTGCCCTCTTATTGCTGGGAAAAGTATCATACGATCAGTTGAGTGTGGATTTATTGCCCGATCTGAATAATCCCCGTCTGTTTATTGAATTAAAGGCGGGTGAACGCCCTCCCGAGGAGATCGAAAAGCAATTCGTTAAAAATATGGAGTCTATGGCGATCCGGCAGAGTGATGTTACTCAGGTCTCTTCTGTGATTAAAGCCGGGACGGCACGAATTACTGTAGAGTATACCTGGACAAAGGACATGGATGAGGCTTTTCTTGATTTGCAGAAAGCCATGAATCCGTTTGCCCAGAACAAGGATATCACTGAACTGAAGATTACGCAGCATGATGCGAACTTGTCTCCGGTAGTTTTGGTGGGAATGTCTCATCAGAGTATTACAGATATGGCGGAATTGAGGAAAATTGCCGAAAGCTATATCCGTAATGAGTTGATTCGTCTGGAAGGTGTGGCTGAAGTTACGCTTTCGGGAGAAGAAGTCAGCACTCTTACCATTCAGACTGATCCTTATAAACTGAATGCTTTTCAACTGAAAATAGAAGATATCGCTTCGCGCATCGAATCGAACAATCAAAGCATATCCGGGGGACGGGTCAGTGAACTGGGATTACAATATCTGGTGAAAAGTTCGAGCTTGTTTGCTTCAGAAGATGATTTTGAGAATCTGATTGTCGGATACAAAGTGATACAACAAGAGGAAGCATCTGGAAACAATGCTACGGGTACAGCAACCGCCAACAGTAATAAAGCTCCTGTTTTTTTGAAGGAAGTGGCTACTGTGCAGTTTTTGAACGCTCGTCCGGAGAACATTGTACGGATTAACGGGAAGCGTAGTATCGGACTGTCTATTTATAAGGAGATGCGTTTTAATACTGTAAAAGTGGTGGATGAGGTAACCCGCCAATTGGCAGTGATAGAGAATGCATTGCCCGGTTATCATTTTCAGGTGATTTCGAATCAGGGTACTTTTATAAAAAGTGCGATCGGAGAAGTAAAGAGCAGTGCTGTTTTGGGTGTTATCCTCGCTATTGTAGTCTTGTTTGTATTCCTTCGCCGGATGGGGACAACACTGATTGTCAGCCTTGCTATTCCAATCTCCATTGTAGCTACTTTCAATCTGATGTTCTTTAATGGGCTGACGCTGAATATTATGACATTAGGAGGACTGGCGCTCGGGGCGGGTATGCTGGTGGATAATGCGATTGTCGTCATAGAAAGTATCTTCCGAAATCAGGAAAAAGGATTGAGTATCAAAGAGGCTGCTATTAACGGGACAGCAGAAGTTGCCAATGCGGTAATTGCTTCTACTCTGACTACTATTGTTGTCTTCCTGCCGATTGTTTATCTTCACGGAGCTTCGGGCGAACTGTTTAAAGATCAGGCATGGACGGTAACTTTCTCACTGGTCTCTTCTTTGTTTGTAGCTATTCTGGTGATTCCGATGTTATATATCCAGCTTTCCGGCAAGAAGATTAAGCTGGAAGAAGTGAAGTCCATTCGTATTGCGGGATATAGCAGAGTGCTTCGCAGGCTGATTCAGCGACGTTGGCTGGTGATCGGTATGGCAGTGTTGCTTCTTATCGTGACTGGGTTACTGACTCCGTTTATCGGAACTGAGTTTATGCCCCGTGCGGAAAGCAAGACGTTTACGGCTGTAGTCAAAATGCCCGAAGGTACACAGATGGAACGTACTTCCGCTGCTGTAGGCAATTTGGAAGAATTGTTATATACCATTGTTGGCGGTGATTCTTTATGTACGGTATACAGCCATATCGGAGAGGGAAGTGGTTCGGAAAATGCGATATTTGAAGGAGAAAATACAGCAATGATGAAAGTGATCCTTTCACCGGAATGTACACTTTCACCGGAAAAGGTGATTGCGTCTTTCGTGGAATCGGCCAAGAATCCTGACGGACTGGAACTGACGATTCAGCAGGATGAGAATTCTCTGAGTTCACTGTTAGGAAGCGAAGGAGCTCCTATTGTTGTGGAGGTCAAAGGAGAGGAGTTGGATGAGATTGCTCAGTTGACTGAAGAGGTGAAGGAACGGATGATTGGCGTAAATGGAATCTATGATGTTATTACTTCCGTGGAAGACGGTGCTCCAGAAGTTGTGATCTCGATTGACCGTACGATAGCCGGTATCAATAATCTGAGTGTGGCTATGGTAATTGAACAACTGAAGCAGCAACTGAGTGGCAAGGAAGTCGGCAAAATGGAATATCGTGGTGAAATGCGTGATATTGTAATTAAAGTACCGGATATACCATTGAGTTCTCTAGGCTCTCTTGTGATCAAAAGTGGAACACAGGAATTTGTACTGCAGGAGATTGCTACTATTACTCATGGACAAGCTCCCAAAGAAATTCTGCGTCGCAATCAAAGCCGTATCGGTAAAGTGATGGCTAATATGGATACCGGAAAGTCATTGGATAAAGTAGCGGCAGAAGTGCGTGAAACGGTGAAAGGTATTGAATTGCCTGCTAACTACAGTATCACAGTGGCAGGAGAAGAAGAAAAACGACAAGAATCAATGAACAGTCTGTTGTTTGCTCTGATGCTTTCTGTTGTACTTGTCTATATGGTGATGGCTTCCCAGTTTGAATCCTTGCTGCATCCGTTTACGATCTTGCTGACTATTCCTCTGGCTGTAGTAGGTGCTATCTTACTTTTCTTCATTACTGGAACCACTATCAATATGATGGGAGTCATCGGTATTGTCATGCTGGGAGGCATTGCCGTCAATAACTCTATCATTCTGGTAGACCGTATCAATCAGCTTAGTCAGGCGGGAATGGAGTTGACTGATGCCATTGTAGAAGCAGGGCAACAGCGTATCCGTCCGATCATCATGACTACTTTGACTACGATTCTGGCCATGCTTCCGATGACATTCAGTTTTGGTGAAGGTGCTTCTTTACGTTCACCAATGGCTATAGCTGTGATCGGAGGATTGATAACTTCTACTCTGATGAGTTTGATGGTTATTCCTTGTGTCTATTATGTCTTGGAGAATATCAAAAGACGTATAAATCGCCGAACTAAAAACAGCTGAAGATGAACTTTTTACTAAATAGGAGAATAACGATTTGTATGCTGTTTATTGCACTCAGCCTGCTGGGCTATGTGTCGTATAAACAACTTCCGGTGGAGTTGCTGCCCAATGCAGAACTTCCGGTTCTGTTTGTCCAGGTGTCGTCACAGCAGGATATGGACCCTTCGTATGTAGAGTCGGAAGTGATTATTCCACTCGAAGGAGCGGTCAGTGCGATAGGTGGAGTAGACAAACTGCAATCCTACATTGACAGGAGGCAGTCCAGCATACAGATTGACTTTAAAAAGAATATCAACTTCAAGATGACCAGTCTTAAACTGCAGGAGAAAGTGAATGAAATCGCAGCCTCCCTGCCGACCGGTTTTACTGTACAGGTACAGAAAGTGGATATTGCTCAGATGAATAATAACTTCATGGTGCTTCAAGTGCGTGGTACGGGAGGAACTGACCGTGTCCGGAGTCTGGTAGACGAGGATGTTCGTTCTGATCTGGAGAACATAGATGGAGTAGCTTCCGTCAATATCTACGGAGGACGGCAGAAAGCCATTGAAGTGCGTCTGAATCCGGAGGCTTGCAAAGCTCTGAACCTCACAGCTTCCAAAATAAGCGGTTTGCTTTCGCAGAATACCCAGGAAAAGACATTTGTAGGCTTCGCAGATGAACCCGACAGCAAGAATTTTGTCCATGTCAATGCGATGTATACCAAAGTCTCTGATTTGGAGAATATAGTTGTCGCTCCCGGTCCTATTCTGCTGAAAGACGTGGCAACCGTCTTTTTTGACTTGAAAGATGAAACCACTTATAGTCGTGTGAATGGAAAAGAAGCCGTCTCGGTTGCTTTGATCAATGATTCACAGGCTAATCTGATTGAACTTTCACACCGTGTATCCGATGTGATTGAAAAGCTGAATGAGAAACTGGCTCCGCTCGAACTGGAAATTGTCATTCAGGAGAACAAGGCTGAAACCATGGAAAATAATATCAACCAGATTATTAATCTGGCATTGGTAGGGGGATTATTGGCTGTGTTTGTTCTTTGGCTTTTCCTGAAGAATATGCGGCTGGTGTTTTTTATCGCACTTTCCATACCGATTTCTGTCTATACGGCTTTCAACTTCTTCTACGCTTTTGGTATTACTATCAATAGTCTTACCTTGGTAGGAATGGCGTTGGCCATCGGAATGCTGCTGGATAATAGTGTCGTGGTGCTTGAGAATATTTATCGTTTGTCGGGAAACGGCTATACGCCCGAACGTTCGGTAACGCAGGGAACAAAAGAAGTGTGGCGCTCCATTGTGGCGGCTACCCTGACTACCATTACTGTATTCCTGCCGTTCGTTTTTTCTGATAATTTCCTGATAAAACTAATCGGGCACCATATCGGAGTATCCATTATATCAACTTTGACGATCTCGCTGTTTGTAGCTTTACTTTTTATACCGATGATTACTTACCTTCTTTTGAAGAGTAAGAGTGGGAACAGTGTCGTTTATGAAAAAGTATCGATCGTTCAGCGTCCGATGCAGGTCTATCTGGTCTTATTGAAGACTTGTATGCGTAATCCGGGAGTGACAGTCTTTGGAGCTGTGATCTTGCTTTTTGCAACGTTGATTTTGTCATTGACCTTGAATGTGCAACAGATGAAAGAAGTTGCTTCAGACCGGTTCAACATCAGTGTCGTGATGCCTACCGGAAGTACGCTTGAAAATACGGATAAGATTGTAAAGGTACTGGAAGAACGTCTGGAGGATTTTCCGGAAAAGAAAGATCTGATTTGCCGTATTCGGGAAAAAGAGGCGACTCTGACACTCGTTTTGCAGGAAGATTACACAAAGATCGCCAAACGGAAAATAGCTGATATAAAAGCGGATGTGCAGACTAAAGTTGCCAATATCAATGGTGCGGAAATCTATGTTTCTGATGCTATGGGAGGCGGAGGAGATAACTCGGCTCTGAGCAGTCTGGGCGGATTCATGCGTTTGTTGGGCATCGGTGACAACAGTGAACGGGTGGTGATCAGGGGATCTGATTTCGAAATGATGCAGATGGTGGCAGAGGAAGTGCGTTATTTGTTGGACGAACAGGATTTTGTACAGCATACTCATGTTTCGTATACTCCCCGTCAGGCGGAAATAAATCTGAACTTTGACCCTATTCTGCTGACTGCCTATGATATTAACCGTGGCAATATTACCACCGGATTAACTGCGCTTAATAATGAATACTCTTCCGAAGCTACTTTCAAGGTGGGAGAGGATATTTATGATATTATTATCCGTGACGAAATACCGGAAAAGGAAATTGAAGAAGAGGCACAGGAAAAAGCTCAGAAAGAGAAAACTGTGGATGACTTGCGTGCTATCCGGATAGAAAATGCCAATGGCGGTATGCACAATCTAGAAGATATATCGTCTCTGAATTATGGACGTGGGCGTTCGCGCATCATCCGTGTCAATCAAGATAAGCAGATTGAGGTATACTATGCTTTTCCGAGAGATGTTCAGTCTTCGAAAGATTTATTGGGAGGATATCGTTCCGATATCGACCAGTTGATTGCCAGTTATAATCTTCCGTCCGGAGTCGCTGTGCAGGTATTCCATGAGGAGGATGAATTCGGGGATTTCAAATTCCTTATTCTGGCAGCTTTTCTTTTGATATTTATGATCCTTGCTTCAGTCTTCGAATCTGTAGTGACGCCTTTTGTGTTGCTTTTTACCATTCCGTTGGCTGCTATCGGTTCTTTGCTGGCATTATTGCTTTCGAGCAACAGTCTGATGAATGCGAATACACTGACAGGGTTCCTTATTCTGTTGGGAGTAGTCGTCAATAACGGAATCATTCTGATAGATTACGCCAACATTTTGCGTAAACGGGGATACCGCCGGAACAGGGCGTTGATGACTGCCGGTATGTCACGTATTCGTCCCATTCTGATTACTTCCATCACCACAATTGCTGCCATGCTTCCGTTGGCTATGGGAGATACGGAGTATGCAGGGGCTATCGGTGCACCTTTTGCCATTACAGTGATAGGCGGACTTTTCCGCCATGCTGACGCTGATTTTAATTCCGACAGTTTGTATGGGACTGGAAAATGTGCTTCAGTGGTACCGTTCGTTATCCCGTAAACTATGGACCATTCACCTGATTCTTTTTGTGTCCGGTGTAATCTGTATCTGGCTATACACTGACGGAATCCTTTGGCAGTCAATCTATCTGGTAGCACTGATTGCAGGCATACCGGGGATGACATACTTTGCGCAAACTAGTCTTCGGAGAGCTAAGGCGGAGGTTATCAATCCGGATGAAGAAATTCGTATTTCTGTCCGCAATCTGGTTAAGATCTACGATTGGCCTGGACACATCAGCCGTCAGTGGAACAGTGGTTTGCAATTACGCAAACGTCTGGGATTGAGCAATGAATACCATTCTCTGAAGGACTTTATCAATGTGCTATGGCAGTTTGGTATCTTACTGTTTGCCATTTATTTCACCTATTTCTTCATTCATAACAGGCTTTGGATATTCCTGTTCTCGTTCGCTATTTATGCAGCGATACTGTATTTGTGGAGAAAGGTACGTTCCTATTTATATTATCGATACGGAGATAATCGGGTAACAAAGATCGTAAACCGGGTGATATTCTGGAGTCTTCCTCCCCTTATCCTGTTTCAGTTATTCCAGAAACTAGATAATAACGGGCTGGTCATCATGATCGGATTGTTATGGCTTGTGGGTATTGCCATCTATGTCACTTCCCAGTATTTGTATGATCATGATGTAAATATTGAGCGTGTCACCGGACGATTTGCAGGGCTTCGCCGTTCCTATTTCCGCATGGTGAAGAGTGTTCCTATGATTGGAAAACGACGCAAACCTTTCAAAGCATTGCGTGGAGTGTCATTCGAGATTCAGACAGGTATGTTCGGACTACTGGGACCCAATGGGGCAGGTAAATCGACCTTGATGCGTGTCATCTGTGGTATTTTTGAGCAGAGCTATGGTATCTGGATCAATGGTCTGGATACACGTATCTACAGAGAAGAGCTACAGAGTCTGATAGGTTTCCTTCCACAGGAATTCGGAACTTATGAGAATATGACTTCGTGGGAGTTTCTGGATTATCAGGCTATACTGAAAGGGATTGTAGACGGTGAGTTACGAAAGGAGCGTCTGGATTATGTACTGAAAGCGGTACATATGTACGAGCGGAAAGACGAAAAGATAGGTTCTTTCTCGGGAGGTATGAAACAGCGTATTGGTATTGCGCTTATTCTGCTTCATTTACCGCGTATCCTGGTTGTGGATGAGCCTACAGCGGGACTCGACCCTCGCGAACGTATCCGTTTCCGTAATCTGCTGGTAGAGTTGAGTAAGGACCGTATCGTTATTTTCTCCACTCATATCATTGAGGATATATCCAGTTCCTGTAATCAGGTAGTGGTGATCAATAAGGGTGAACTGAAATATTTCGGTGATCCTTCGGACATGGTGGAAATGGCTAATGGGAAAGTATGGCAGTTTAATATAGATAAGACAGAATTTGAAAAAGTACTGGACAAATCGTTGGTAATACATCATATTCAGGAAGGCGATACGATTCGGGTGCGCTATCTTTCTGTCGGACAGCCTTATGAAGGGGCTGTAGAGGTAGAAGCTAATTTGGAAGACGCTTATCTCTGTCTGCTGAAGAATATGAATTAAAAAGAAAAGAAGGATATGACATTCAAACAATTGATACAACTGTTGCCTAAAGTAGTCAGGTATAACCTGAAGATTATATTTGCCGGGAAGTTTTTCTGGTTTCTGCTGGCTGCATTTGGCTTTTTTGCTCTTTTCATGTTTCAGAATGCCTGGAAACGGGAGGAGATTAACGAGGGACTCATCTATAGCATCCTGATGTTTCCGTCTATGCTGCTTATTTTCTATCCGGCTGTATTCGGCATTCAGAATGATGAAGATAGCCGGATATTGGAGATTCTCTTTGGAATCCCCGACTATAAGTATAAGGTTTGGGGCGTGCGGTTATTGATGATTTATGTGGCAATTTTTGTTATTCTGATTATCTTTTCATACATAGCCATTTTATTGCTGTATCCGGTCAATCCGCTTGAGATGGCATTACAGTTGATGTTCCCGATACTCTTTTTCGGAAATATGGCTTTTATGCTGTCTACCATTACGCGGAGTGGAAACGGAACTGCCGTATTTATGATTATTATAGGCATTGCATTGATGTTCTTAGGTAAGCCGGATTCTTTCTGGAACGTTCTGCTGAATCCTTTTCGTGTTCCCGATAATGTTCATCCGATCATTTGGGAGGGAATCCTTATCAAAAACCGCATTTTCCTTTTATCCGCCAGTTTAGTCTGGATGATGGTCGGATTACTTTATCTGCAGAAAAGGGAAAAGTTTGTATAACAGCATATTAGGATGCTGAATATTCTCAAGTGTTCTTGCTGCGATGAGAAAAAATTCTCACTATGATGAGAAAAAAGTCTCATCGCAGTGAGAATTTTTTCTCATCATGGTAAGTATAGTCCTATGTATGCGGGAACAGAAATAGGGAATCAGAAGTAGTATCCCAGATTCACATAACAGCTTCCTTTATCAGTCTGATTGGAATATCCGAACGTAATCTCCAATGGACCGAAAATACTGTCCATACCATATCCGGCACTGATACCAAACAGTTGTTTCCCTTTCAGAATTTCGAAGAAGTGACTGTCCGTCAAGCCATAATTACCTGTCAGAGTGAGATAATGAATGCTTCCCATCCGTTGTCTGAGTTTCACGGATGCAATCATGATAGAATTGTCCATCAGTTCCATATTGGTCACACCGGCAAACGGCAGTTGCTGTGGAATGTAGAGTCCGTATACTTCGCCGCCAATGGCATTTTGCAAGGGATAGGCGATGTCTTTTCCAATCAGAACACGACCATAGATGGATGGAATGATAGAAAAACGTCGGGTTACGGGAACTACGCTGGCCCATGAACCGCTCAGTGCGGAGAACGGGGCGTGATCATTATACTGAGCCATATTATCGGTGTAGAGTGAATAGGCAGCTTTGAATTCAGTTCCTTTGGAAGGGAAATATCCCTTGTCGAATGTACTATAGTGTACCTGAGCGAAATAACTCAGGAAATGTTCGGATTCTACATCCAGTCCAATGAGTTCCGGTTTCTTGAAAAGAAAATCTTTGTATTTATAATATTCGAAACGAAGTCCGAGTCCGAAGCGGAGGTTTTTGTACCAGACATCCGAAAAGCCAAATTCAGCTAAATGATACTTGTAAGTAGTGTTATAGGCACGTTCACCTTCATCATAGATATTGATGTCATTATATTGAAACATATATGAGAAATTGAAATTGCGTTGCTGCATCGGTTCGAGAGTGTAATCGATGCGTGCGGCATATCGCTTTCCTAATCGGCCGGTCAGGGATAATCGGGAAGGAACATGAGTTTTGAGATCCGCTGTGGCATTAATCAGCAGGGATGCTATTTCTTCCGAGTCGAAACGGATGCCCAGATTGATTCTTTTCTCATATTTTTCTTCTAACAAGAAATTAAGGTGGTACCCTTCGGGAGTGTCGGTAAGTGTGTAGCTGGCGCTTGAGTAAGAATGACTGCCACGCAACTGATACACAGCTTGTTCTATCTGCTGAGTGGTAATGTTACTGTTCTCTTTGAGATTACACTTCTTCATCAGCCATTTTTTGTCATTAGCCTCTACGCCGGAGAAAGATATATCTGTGACGTATACTGTCCGTGAATTGGAAAGAGAAGAGTACGGTCCGTGTTGTTTGGGGACATAATTGTCCGGTATACCGATTTCTTTTTTTAAGGCAATCAAGGAATTCCACTGTGCACGTGCGGCTTCTTCGCCTCGACGCATCAGGGAATCGATGGCTGCCGGAGTGAAGCTGGCGGAAGAAAATCCGTCTACATTTACCTTGATATAGGTATCAGTGAGTTCTACATTCTTTTCATGATTGGTCTGGCAAGTGAGATCAACAATCTGCCCCAATATGTCCGGAGCGCTGTTGAGCTTGTCGGCACTTTTCAGCGCATTCTGAACATCGACTCCGATAATAATATCGGCTCCCATTGCTTTGGCCACATCTGCCGGATAATTATTGACAATTCCACCGTCTACCAATATCATACTGTCTTTGCGTACCGGTGTGAATACACCGGGGATGGCCATACTGGCACGCATGGCAGTAGAGAGTACGCCATCATGGAATACGATCTGGTCTCCATTGACTACATTGGCCGATACACAGGCGAAGGGGATCGGTAACTTATTAAAATTGATCGAGTCATGGTAGCCCATTGTCAGATCAGAGAACAGATTGGCAAGATTCTGTCCTTTGATAATTCCTCCGGACATGGCAGCTTTCGGGTTCTTTGTAAAAGGAAGCGAAACAATGTATTTTGCAGAGCGTTCGCGTTCGGTGAGCGACATGGCACTGCGTTTGATACGATCGCTCAAAAGGAAAGTCCAGTCTTGCTTGCGTACCATACTGTCCAGTTGTTCCGGAGTATAACCGATGGCGTAAAGTCCACCGACTATAGATCCCATACTGGTGCCTACTATATAATCGATCGGAATGCCTGCTTCCTCGATGACTTTCAGTGCTTTGATATGTGCCACTCCTTTGGCACCACCGCCACTGAGGACAACGCCGACCTTCTTCCGTTGTTCTTGAGAATAAACAGAAAAAGGTAATATCAGGCACATTGCAAAAACTAATGTTGAAAAGATTTGTTTTTTCATTAGGACATGTTATTGTGTTGATGTACAATATAACTACAAATGTAGGGGATAAATTGTTTAGTTGATGAAACAAGAACTATAAAAAATGTTCTAAAAGTCGGAAATGTGGATAATTTCTACACTTTAAGGATGTTTTCCACACTTCTGTCTTCAAGGGGAAAAACGTAATACGTTGATAATAAAAAGATAAGATAAAACAGGATATTTTGGTATGTGTATTGCATAATAGAGTGTAGAACAAACATAAGTTAAATTAAATAATAAGATTCGATATGAGATTATTCTTTTCGAAACATGAGTTGAAACTGAGGAGAAAGAGAACCATTGCTGCTGTAGTATGTATGGTAATTGTGTTGGGAGTGTATTGGATACTGACACGACCTCAGAAGGCTGCACCGGAAATGCCGACAGTGATTGTTGAACCGGTTATAAAAGACGATGTAGAAATATTCGGAGAATATGTGGGGCGTATCCGTGCCCAGCAATTTGTCGAAGTACGTGCCAGGGTAGAAGGCTATCTGGAAAACATGCTTTTTGCCGAAGGCACTTATGTAAATAAGAATCAGGTCCTGTTTGTGATCAATCAGGACCAATATCGTGCGAAAGCCGACAAAGCGCGGGCTCAGTTGAAAAAGGACGAAGCACAGGCATTGAAAGCTGAACGTGACTTGAAACGTATCCGTCCGTTGTACGAACAAAATGCCGCTAGCCAGCTGGATCTGGATAATGCGGAAGCAGCTTATGAAAGCGCTGTTGCGACAGTAGCGATGAGTGAGGCGGACTTGGCGCAGGCTGAACTCGAGTTAGGCTATACTATCGTTCGTTCACCTCTTGCCGGTCATATCAGTGAAAGAAATGTGGATTTGGGAACGTTGGTTGGTCCCGGAGGAAAATCGTTGCTGGCTACAGTTGTAAAGAGTGATACCGTATTGGTCGATTTCAGTATGACGGCACTCGATTATCTGAAAAGTAAAGAACGGAATATTAACCTCGGACAACAGGATTCTACTCGTTCCTGGCAGCCAAATATTACTATTACTTTAGCAGATAATACCGTATACCCCTATAAAGGATATGTTGATTTTGCCGAGCCGCAAGTCGATCCTCAAACGGGTACTTTCTCCGTACGTGCAGAAATGCCTAATCCGAAACAGGTATTGCTTCCGGGACAGTTTACCAAAGTAAAATTGCTATTGGACGTGCGTGAAGGAGCCATCGTTGTTCCGATGAAAGCCGTTACCATTGAAAAAGGAGGCGCTTATATTTATACGATGCGTAAAGATGATACAGTAGAGAAACGCTTTATTGAGTTAGGACCGGAAGTAGGGAATAACGTGGTAGTGGAAAGAGGACTCGCTGTAGGAGAGACAATTGTTGTGGAAGGTTTCCATAAGTTGACACCGGGTATGAAAGTACGGACAAG
>OCPY01000896.1_pt1 | contig 16322 bp, 11 predicted proteins | sample 1538821 | NCBI WGS metagenome assembly OCPY01 (sample SAMN04571728, study PRJEB22368) | human gut metagenome | biome: human gut; material: stool | host: Homo sapiens | place: Luxembourg | collected 2012-12-07 | reverse complement strand
CGTTGTACGGATAGTAGGCGCGGAAAGTATGGGTCTTTGCATCTTCGATATAGATAACCTTTCCTTCTGCCTCAAATTTCCCGTTTTTCAAGATGAAAGGCACGTTGCCGTACTGGGAATCGTTGCCGATGTCGGTGATGCCGATACGGTCGCCGCCAGTCCAGGTGGTTCCGCTGGCGCGGGTGGCGGGGGCGATGCTGGCAGTAAACTGGGCGGCTACGGGGTCACCGTTCAGGTTCTCGTTGTCGTTGTTGCAGGCTACCAGTGTGAGGGCAAGCGCTGCAAGTGCAAAAAATCTTGTCTTCATTATATCTGTCATTTTATTGGTTAAATTCCATTTCAATAATTGCTTACAAATCAGCATTTACATCATCACCTTTCACTTCTTCCCAGCCGTTGATTTCAGCTCCGTCCACTTCCATGCCTTCGGGAGTCTCAACCAGCGTTCCGCCGAGGGTCAGCGATTTGCCCTTTCTTGTGTTGAACTCCTTGAGAGCTTCCGTGAGGTCGCTTTTCAGCGTGGTGGGGCTCGGGTTGCCGTCCGCATAGCGGATTTCAGCCGTCAGCAGTTGTTCCGTACCAGTCACACCCAGCAACCGCACCGTGGCTTTCCACTTGCCGGCATCGTCACCTTCGGTTATCTTGGTGAAGGGCAGCACGACGTTTGAAGCGGCTCCGTAGGTATCGGTAGCGAAGTCGAGTGTTCCGGCTGCACCCGTCAGATGGGCAACAATCTCCGTGATGCGTCCGGCGGCATCACCCGTCGGTTTGATGATGAGCGTCAGTTCGCGTACCTGTTGCTTCATTGCGGCGGTCAGCGGATAGTCCTTGTCTTTCTCGATGCTCACCTGTTTCGTATAGGTGAAGAACCATCCAGGAGCATTGTTCACAAAGGCATCCGTGCCTGCCCGGTTTCCCGTGGCTGCGGCAATGGTGGCTGTGGTACCATTTACCGTGATTCCTTCAGCTGGGTTCCACACCGCAAGGGTGTAGCTGCCTGGAGCAAACAGATGGTCGGGGGCATGGGTGGCGGAAGTCTCCGTACCCGTATAGTCGCCCATAGTGACCGTCCACGTGGCAGGTATGTTGATACCCTCACCGCAGGCCGACCAGTCGGCTGTCACCGTAATCTTCCCGTGGTCGGGATGCGGCGTGTCATAAAGCGTGTCCTTTACGCAGGAAGAGAGCAGCACGGCGGCTGTCATTCCCATCATATATATATATTGTCTTGCTTTCATATCGTCTTCCTCCGAGTTAAGATTTTCAATCTTCAATAAACGCTGCGCCTCGGCATAACCGGAACAAGTTCCGTTCTGCTCTCGGCTTGCCGTTTATTTAGAATAACTTCCATACCAATGTCACACCGGCATTGATGGGGCCACACCAATTTTTTGTCTCGTTGCCGCAGCGTACGCGCACACCATCGATGACTTCATATTTTTCGAAATCGGCATTCAGGTAGCCCAAGCCGAGGTTGAAATCAAGCGTCAGTGCCTTGTTCAGCCGTAGCTGATAGCCAGTGGTGATGCCGCCACCCATCAGGTCGCCTTGCTTGCCTGTTTTGGAGAGCTTGTAGTTGAACTGTCCGGCCTTGAACATCGCACCCAGATACCAGGCTTTCTTCTCACCCATGTAATAACGTATTTCCGGAGCCACTTCCCAGAGTGCATAGCGGCGGTCCTTGTCGCTCCACGTCCAAGAAGTCCATGAGCCGTTTACGGCAATGCCCCACGACGGAGAGATGCGCCATTCAAGTCCTAAATCGGGTGTCAGGGTAGCCAAGCGCAACAGGTTGGCACGCAGGGAGAGGTGATAATCAGTTGTGATTTTGGGGTCCGACAGCGTGCCGGCAAGTGCATTTTGTAGAGCGGCGTTCTCGGCTTCTGCCTTGCGCTGCTCTTCGGCACGCCGTTCCTGTTCGGCACGCGTCTCGGTTTCTAAGCGTTCGGCTTCTGCCCTGCGTCGCGCTTCCGCTTCCGCTTCCGCATCCATCGCGTCAGTTTCCTTTGCGGGTATCGTTAGGCGCACGATGACAAAATCACCCCCTGTCGCATGATTGTGGGTAATGAAGTTTTCTTCCTTGATTTTCGCGCGTGTAATCAGTTCTGATTTCACACGGTTGGCACGGGTCTTTGCCGTGGCAAGATTTTTGGCTTCACTGCCCAGCGAATTGCAGTAGCCGTCAACCAGTAGCGGCAATTTGCCGTCAAGAATTGTTGCTTTGTAGTTTTCGATACACCCCAATAGGCGGGCAAGTTCCGTGTCATTGCCATTCCAAGGCACGTAGAATATATCCTTCTGCGGAACGAAGCGGAAGGTATAGGTCGTGTCTGCTTTCTGCTGCGCAATGACAGGAATTGTTGCCGTCATCAGCCACAGAAATAGGGTAAGAAAATTGATTGTTCTGCTCATATAAACTTGGATTTATTATCTTTGTCTTCTCCAAAGGTAGTAAATGCCATCCAGCGCCCCAAACATTACGAAACCTTTTTTGGCTAAAACACAGCGTTTTATAAAAATTGTTGTTTGAGCACTTTTCACATTGTCGTCTGAGCACTTTTTTTGTCAAGCTGGCACTTTTTGAGTTGTCGAATTAGCACTTTTGTGGCTGTCGAATTAGTACTTTTTGTAGTATGAGCCCTTTTGGAAAATGGGCTTCTGAGAGCTTTTTCATCGGATTTTTACCACGCAAATCACTTCAGATTTGCTTTTTTCCACTTGGCAGGCGTACATCCTTCCTTCTCGGTAAATAATTTGATAAAGTTACTGCGGGAAAGAAAACCGGAAGACTCAGCCAGCTTCTGTATATTGATCTCCGGATGCTCCTTCAGTATGTTTTTCGCATACTCCAACCGGAGACTGGTTATCCATTCGCGGAATGTCATTTTATACGTGGTCTTGATATAAGCGGAAAGGTAGGTGCGGTTCGTATGAAGTATTTCGGACAGTTCTTTTATGGTAAGTCTCTGCTGGACATAGCCGTCTGTCTTTATCCAATTGTCCACCTTCTCTATCATTTCAGTATAGGACACAGGAACTTCCTCTTCTGAAACCATTTCGGGCTCAGTTTCCGAATTTGTCAGAAGTTCTCCTTCAGATTGTATATCCTGCTCAAACGCATTTTCTACCTCTTCATAGAACAGCAGGTAGTTCTGATAACAGAGAAAGAGATAACTGTAGAACGGGATGGATGATAACACCCAGATATATATATATTCGTCAGGCAGGAATGTCAGCAATCCGCATCCGACACCGAAGATAACAGCCCAATAAGTGAATATGGAAAGCCATTTGATATATGCGCCTATATCATCCGCCTGAGTTTCATTGAAAATTCGAATGGCTCTGCGATATGCAACGATGACTCTGCGAGCTAAAACGACTCCAAAAACGACTAACCAGGCAGCTAAAGCAAGCAAAGAGATTTCTTGCATGATCCCGCTTGGCAACAGAAACAACACCACTCCGGAAAGAGTTGAAAATAAGATCCATAAACTGATGTGTGTCCACACACGCCGTTTGGTAATGTAAAAACGATCAAGCAACATGATCAATGCCGAACTGAATAGAGAATAGCACAGGAAGTATGTGGACATGTTCATCAGTATGGAAGAGTCCGCATTCTTGAATCGGATACCAAAAAAGAAATGTACCGAATAATTTGCCGAAAGTAGCAGCATGGCTATACCCATAATCTGTCGGGAGCGGAGATAATTTTTGAAAATTTTCTTTTCAGGAGTCTTTGCAAACAGAAAATAAAAGCCGAAGAATAACATCAATGGCAGTGCGGTACAAAGTGAAAAACTGTATATAGATGGTTCCATTGTTATGCTTATTTGATTTCGATACAAAGTTATGAAAAATATTGGTATTCAGGATGATTCTATGTGTCGTTACACATTACACTGACGCTGGAGGCGTTTCCTTTTGGCTTTTCGTTGTACTTATATTCAGAGAAATTCGGCAATATTTTTGGTCAAATAGCGTAGCGACATAGCAACAAGAGGCGCTGCGCGAACATTCGGCGATGGTCTGCGGCGCAGCACTGTAGCTCACTTTGCAAGCAAAGTGAGGGCTACGAATATTGTGGCGGCTATACACGGCTAAAAATCCAACAAAGTCATGGCCCAGAGCGCTGGCCATATTCGCTACGTGTTCGTGGCCCTCACTTTGCGAGCAAAGTGAGCTACAGTGCTGGCGCCTCAACAGACGATTATGCGGGCCTGCGCGGGCTGAAAGCCCAGCAAGTCCGTAGCCCAGGGCAACGCCCTGGGTACCATGCCCCATTCCCTACGCCCTGTAAGGGCAAAAGTAAAAATCAACCATTCGCCCATACTTTTGCCCTTACAGGGCGTAGGCGTTTATGCATTGATACCCAGGGTGTTGCCCTGGGCTACGGACTGACTGCCCTTTCAGGGCGCTCCTTTTCGCGCTTTGTTCGTTTATCATGTGCGCATGCTTCGCCACTTGTTGTTTGGCAAAAACCCGCACAGAGACTTTTCCTGATTTTGAACACCCTATAAAGTAGGTGTTCAAAAATAGGGTTCTAAAACAAAAAGCAGGCCGGTTCAAGAGAACCAGTCTGCTTTTTATGTGATGACAGGTAGGCAATTGGTTGAGGCCCGTTTTTCGGGCGTGCCTGCTTGTGTGTATTACCAAATCAGATGCCAGCAATTTCCACCACCTTTTCAACGGCAGCGTCAAGACCGCTGAGGTCTTTTCCACCTGCTGTGGCGAAGTGGGGCGCACCGCCACCGCCGCCCTTGATGAGCTTGGCTGCTTCGCGCACGATGTTGCCAGCATGGAGCTTGCGCTCTGCCAGGAGGTCCTTGCTGATCATGACCGTCAGGAGCGGTTTGTCGTCGTGGTGGCTTCCGAGCACGCAGAAGGTGTGTTCAGGCAGTGTGCCAGAAATCTGGAAGGCGAGGTCTTTCACCACGTCGGGAGCGATGTCCATCGGGATGTTGCTCTTCACGAGGTGGATGCCGTTGATTTCCTGTGCAGAGGCAACGAGCTTTTCGCGCAGACGGCCCACCTGTTCCTTCATGAACTCCTCAACCTGCTTGCGCAAACCGTCGTTTTCTTCGATGGTCTTGTGGATGGCGGCAGTGAGGTCTTTGGCGTTGTTGAAGAACGACTTGAGGTTGTTGAGGATGTCTTCTTCTGCGTAGATGCTCTCTTCGGCAGCCTTGCCCGTGATGGCTTCGATGCGGCGAACGCCAGCAGCGACACTGCTTTCGGAGAGGATGCGGATGAGGCCGATGCGGCCTGTGCTCTTGGCGTGGCAACCACCGCAGAACTCAACGCTATCGCCAAACTGCACGACGCGCACGTGGTCGCCATATTTCTCGCCGAAGAGGGCGATGGCACCCAGTTCTTTGGCGTCTTCAATGGCCATGTCGCGATGGTCTTGCAAAGGAATGTCTTCGCGGATGCGGCTGTTGACGATGCGTTCCACCTGACGGATTTCCTCTGGTGTCACCTTCTGGAAGTGTGAGAAGTCGAAGCGCAGATAGTCTGGAGTCACCAGTGAGCCTTTCTGCTGCACGTGGGTGCCGAGCACTTCGCGCAGGGCCTGGTCGAGCAAGTGGGTGGCTGTATGGTTGGCTTCGCTGGCGCGGCGGGCTTCCACGTCAACGCATGCCATAAATTCGGCCGATGGGTCTTTCGGGAGTTCACGCGTCAGATGGATGGGCAGGTTGTTCTCGCGCTTCGTGTCGAAGATTTCAATGGTTTCCTGTTCGTTGCAGATGACACCGCGGTCGCCCACCTGTCCGCCCATTTCGGCGTAGAAAGGTGTCGTGTCGAGCACGAGTTCAAAATAGGTCTGCTTCTTCTGCTGCACCTGGCGGTAGCGCAGGATGTGGCAGGTGTGTTCCGTGAAGTCCCAGCCTTTAAATTCCGTTTCGCCTTCGCGCACCACAACCCAGTCGCCTGTTTCCACGGCGGCGGCGTTGCGAGCACGTTCCTTCTGCTTTTTCATTTCGGCGTTGAAGGTGTCTTCATCAACGGTCATTCCCTGTTCTGAGCAGATGAGCTGCGTGAGGTCGAGGGGGAAACCGTAGGTGTCGAAGAGCGTGAAGGCCTTCTGGCCGTCAACCACGGTCTTGCCGTCTTTCTTGGTCTCGGCAATGACGTTCTCGAGCATGGAGATACCCGTTGAGAGCGTGCGGAGGAAGGATTCCTCTTCTTCTTTCATCACGCGGGTGATGAGTTCCTGCTGCGCTTTGAGTTCAGGATAGGCTTCGCCCATTTCGTGTACCAATGTCGGCACGAGCAGATAGACGAAGGCATTGCGCTGGCCGAGGAAAGTGTAGGCATAGCGCACGGCGCGGCGCAGGATGCGGCGGATGACATAGCCGGCTTTGGCGTTGGAAGGCAACTGTCCGTCGGCGATGCTGAAAGCGATGGCGCGAAGGTGGTCGGCAACGACACGCATGGCCACGTCGACTTCTTCGCTCTTGCCGTATTCATGGCCAGAGAGTTCGCCAATCTTGTGAAGGATGGGCTGGAAGATGTCGGTGTCGTAGTTGGAATTCTTGCCTTGCATGGCGCGAACGAGGCGCTCGAAGCCCATACCCGTGTCGATGACGTGCATTGGGAGCGGAGCGAGCGAACCGTCGGCTTTACGGTTGAATTGCATGAACACGATGTTCCAGATTTCGATGACCTGCGGGTCGTCTTTGTTCACGAGTTCGCGACCGGGCACCTTGGCCTTCTCTTCTGGCGTGCGCGAGTCGAGGTGGATTTCAGAGCAGGGGCCGCAAGGACCAGTTTCGCCCATTTCCCAGAAGTTGTCGTGCTTGTTGCCGTTGATGATGTGGTCGGCAGGCAGGTGCTTGAGCCAAATCTTCGCAGCTTCGTCGTCGCGGCCCAAACCTTCTTCGGGAGAGCCTTCGAAAACGGTGGCATAGAGGTTGGCTGGGTCGAGCTTCAGCACGTCGACGAGGTATTCCCAAGCCATGTCGATGGCGCCTTCCTTGAAGTAGTCGCCGAAGCTCCAGTTGCCGAGCATTTCAAACATGGTGTGGTGGTAAGTGTCGTGTCCCACCTCTTCCAAGTCGTTGTGCTTTCCGCTTACGCGGAGACATTTCTGCGAGTCGGCGCGGCGGCGCGGTTCTGGGTCGCGCGTGCCGAGAATGATGTCTTTCCATTGGTTCATACCCGCATTGGTAAACATGAGCGTGGGGTCGTCTTTGATTACCATGGGGGCTGAGGGCACAATGGTATGTCCTTTCGACTCAAAGAATTTCTTGTATGAGTCGCGAATTTCGTTTGCTGTCATCATGATGATTGTATCGTTTTTAAATGATGGTGCGAAGTTACGAAAAAGATTATATATATCGGTGCATGCCAGAACATTAGTTTGGCGCTTGCGGCCCTTTGCCACCTCGTTTTAACACCACCTTATAGAAAAAGGCGTTCAGGAGGGATTTTCCTGAACGCCTTGTATTGGCGGAGGTGTTCTGATGGGGAACACCGTTTTGTCTGGCAGATTATTCGCGGTTGGCACGCTTGCGGGCAAGATGGTCGAGAATCACCTTGCGCATGCGCATGGACTTCGGCGTCACTTCCACGTATTCGTCTTCCTTGATGTATTCCAAAGCCTCTTCAAGCGAGAAGATGACAGGAGGAACGATGCGGGCCTTGTCGTCGGCGCCCGAAGCACGCATGTTGGTCAGCTGCTTGGCCTTCGTGACGTTGACCACGAGGTCGTTGTCGTGAACGTGTTCGCCCACCACCTGGCCGGCATACACTTCGTCTTGCGGATTGATGAAGAACTTGCCGCGGTCTTGCAGTTTGTCGATGGCATAAGCAAAGGCCGTGCCTGTTTCGAGAGAAATCATCGAACCATTTGTGCGGCGCTGGATTTCGCCCTTAAACGGCTGGTATTCTTTGAAGCGGTGGGCCATGATGGCTTCACCCTGGCTGGCTGTCAAGACATTCGTTCGCAAACCGATGATGCCGCGCGAAGGGATGTCAAACTCGATGTCGACACGCTCGCCCATGTTCTGCATGGAGGTCATTTCGCCCTTGCGGCGTGTCACCATGTCAATCATCTTGGAGGCGAACTCTTCGGGCACGTTGATGGTCAGTTCTTCAATCGGCTCACATTTCTCGCCGTCGATTTCCTTATAAATAACCTGTGGCTGTCCCACTTGCAGTTCGTAGCCTTCGCGACGCATTGTCTCGATGAGGATAGAAAGGTGGAGCACACCGCGACCGCTGACAATCCAGCTGCCCTCGCTATCAGAGGGGCGTACGCGCAGGGCGAGGTCTTTCTCGAGTTCTTTGTTCAGACGCTCTGCGATGTGGCGTGAGGTGCAGAATTTTCCCTCCTTGCCGAAGAACGGCGAGTCGTTGATGGTGAAGAGCATCGACATGGTAGGTTCGTCGATGGCGATGGTTGGCAGCGGTTCGGGATTTTCGAAGTCGCAGATGGTGTCGCCGATTTCGAAGTTTTCCAGACCGACCACAGCACAGATGTCGCCGCTCTCAACGGCGTCAGTCTTTTTGCGGCCCATGCCTTCGAAGGTGTGTACTTCCTTGATTTTCGTCTTTTCGAAAGAGCCGTCGCGGTGTGCGATGGTGCAATTCATGCCTTCGCGAATCACGCCGCGGTGAACGCGTCCCACAGCGATGCGGCCCGTGTAGTTAGAATAGTCGAGCGAAGTGATGAGCATCTGCGGCGTTCCTTCCAACTGCTGCGGTGCGGGAATCACCTCGATGATTTTGTCGAGCAGGTAGTTGATGTTATCGGTCGGGGTGTTGTAATCTTCACCCATCCAGTTGTTTTTTGCAGAACCATACACCACAGGGAAGTCGAGTTGGTCTTCTGTGGCATTGAGGTCGCACATGAGGTCGAACACCATTTCGTAAACCTCTTCCGGGCGGCAGTTCGGTTTGTCCACCTTATTGACCACCACGATAGGTTTCAGTCCGATTTGGAGTGCCTTCTGGAGCACGAAGCGCGTTTGCGGCATCGGGCCTTCAAAAGCGTCGACCAGCAAGATACAGCCGTCGGCCATGTTGAGCACACGCTCCACCTCGCCGCCGAAATCGGAGTGTCCCGGGGTGTCGATGATATTGATCTTCGTGCCTTTGTAGCGGATAGAGACATTCTTCGAGAGGATGGTTATACCGCGCTCACGTTCAAGGTCATTATTATCGAGCATGAGGTCGTTGGTTTGTTGGTTCTCGCGGAAGAGGTTTCCGGCGAGCAACATCTTGTCCACGAGCGTCGTCTTGCCGTGGTCAACGTGGGCAATGATTGCAATGTTACGGATGTCTTGCATATAATAATCGATATATATATTGTTTCAACATGCAAAGTTACTGCAAAGCGCCCGAAAAAAACTAAAATGAAGGGTAAAAGTTTTTCGGAAGAGGGGGAATTTCGTAATTTTGTAATGGTGAAAGAATAACTTGACCTATTTTGACCTGTATTTTTGTTGGTTTTGGAATTTGGAAGAGGGAGCATAGCGGGCTATGTGACCGATGACAAATTTCAAAAACGGCAAAAAGATAGGGCATAAGAATTTAATTCCTTCCCTCAAAATTGGTCAAGTTATTTTTTTACCATTACTTTGTAGCCTAAAACCTTTATATTTCAAGCAGATGAAGCAAATTTTATGCGGTCTGGCCCTGTGTCTGACCACGTTTACTTCTTGTATCAAAGACGAGCCGCTCAATGCGGAATGCGACATTGTCAGCGTGCAGAGCGAATGGCTGGAGGCCCACAAAACGCTCTTCCGCGGAGAGCCGATTGTGAAGAACAACAGCGTCTCTTTCACGCTTCTCGACAACGTGGACCGCACGGCGCTCAACCCCGTTTTCGTTCTGACTGAAGGGGCGCGTATCGCGGCCGAGGTGGACGGAAAGACGGTGGAGGCCAACGGCATCACGCGCGACTTCAGTATGCCGCAGATTTATACGGTCTATTCGCAAGACGGCAATTGGAATAAGCACTACACCGTGAGTTTCTCTCCCGTCAAGCCCCTGAATGTCCTGAGCTTCGAGAATTTCAAGCTCGACCCCTCTGGGCGTTACTACGAGTGGTTTGAGGTGGACAAGAACGACGCCACGACGCCGCAGCGCGACTATTGGGCGTCGGGCAATTCTGCCTATGCGGTGACGGGAATGGCCAAGAATCCTCAGGAATACCCAACGGCACCGGCCAACAACGGTGTGGAAGGCTTCGCCGTGAAGCTCTCCACCAGCGATGCTGGAGAACACGGTCTCAAAATTAAAATGCCTATCGCTGCCGGCAACCTTTTCTTGGGCAGCTTCAATTCCACCCAGGCCATGCTTTTCCCGCGAAAGGCCACGCGCTTCGGCCTGCCGCTTTTGAAGGAACGCCCTGTGGCCCTGAGAGGTTCCTATAAATATAAGGCCGGCCCAGAGATGGTGGACGCAACGAAGACACCGCAGCCGGCGCTTCACGATACGGCCGACATCTATGCCGTGGTTTACGAAATCGCCACCAAGAGCGAAATCGCTGCCGACCCGAAGAAGAAATTCGTGCCGCTCAACGGCGACGATGTGCTCTCTTCCGATCGCATCGTCCTCATGGCGCGTATCGACAAGCCCGTGGAGTTTGAAGGAACGTTGGCGGAACTGGAAACGGCGCCGTGGGTGAGCTTCAACGAACCATTCCGCATGGTCAACGGCAAGACTTTCAGCGAGGAACGCCTAAAGGATAACGGATATGCCATCGCCATCGTTGCCACCTCCAGTCGTCAGGGCGCCTACTTCATCGGCGCCATCGGGTCGACGCTGTATATTGACGAACTGCGTATCGTTTGGGAGGGCGAAGAGTAATTCAGCTCCGCCCATCGATAGCATCCTCTCTTGTTTTATTTACAGGCATGAAAGGCTGAACCTCTGTTTCCCTTCGCAAAGAATTGTCTGGCATGTTTAGACAGACATTGGGACGGGCGAATGCCATCCTGCCGGATTTCCAACGATAACAACAATGAAGAAAACAATATCCATCCTTTTCGCGATGCTCTTCGCGATTTCTGCGCAGGCACAGGGCGTGTCTGAAGCCAAGGAAACCAAGCCCAACCTTGTCAAGGCGGCCCTGAAGGGCTGGCAGATGCGTCTGGGCGGCGGTTTGAGTTTGGGCGGCACATCGCCGCTCCCCATTCCGGCTGAAATCCGCGCCATCGACAGTTACGATCCGACGCTCTGCATCGCCATTGAAGGCAGCGTGCAGAAGATAATCCACCACCGCTGGGGCATCGCCACGGGCGTGCGCCTCGAATCGAAGGGCATGAAGACCGACGCCACCGTGAAGAACTATCACATGGAGGCTCGCGAAGACGACGGTTCTGATATCGTCGGCGCTTTCACGGGACACGTGAAAACGAAGGTGTCAAACAAATACCTCACCGTGCCCATCCTTGCCACTTACGACATCACCCCGCGCTGGCAGGTGCAGGCTGGTCCTTATCTCTCGTGGCTGATGGACGGCGAGTTTTCGGGCGAAGCCTATGGCAAGCCCCTCTATGACGCTGACGGCAACCTGACGGGTAATGATGCCTACATCCGCGATCAGAACCCCACTGGCGAACGCACGGAGGTGTCGCACGCCACCTATGATTTCAGCAACGACTTGCGCCGTTTCCAATGGGGCATGCAGGTGGGCGGCACGTTCAAGGCCTACAAGCATTTGGCGGTGACGGCCAACCTCACATGGGGTCTCAACGGCATCTTCCCGTCCGACTTCACCAGTGTGACGTTTGCGCTCTATCCCATCTATGGCACGCTGGCCTTCTCCTACATTTTCTGACACCAAATCCAAAACATAATATATGAAGAAATTTTTACTTACTCTTTGCGCCGCTGTGGCAATGGCCACTACGGCTTCTGCACAATTGGCTGAAAAGATTGCCGGACAATATGCTGGCGACCTCTACATCAGTCTCGGCGAAGAAATCAATGACGAAACCGAACCGATGCCCGGCCAGTCGCTCGATGTGACCGCAGCTGTCGATGCTACCAAGGGCGGCGTTGACCTCGCCATTCACAACTTCTCCTTCGGCGACATTCCTTTGGGCGACATCCTTCTGCCGTCGATCAGCGTGACGACAGACAGCCTCAACCGCGTTGTCTTCGGCAAGAACGAACCCATTGAACTCTCCTTCCTCGACGGCGCCATCATGGCAACGGCTTATCTCGATGAGACGAAGAGCTACATCAGCGGCAACGACATCGTGGCCTATATCAACGTCATGTGGACCAACAACGAGCCGCAGATTCCTATCTACGTGTTGTTTAAAGGCAAAATAAAAAAGGACGAGCCTGCTGTGAACACGCCTGATTTGGTGGCTGCCAGTGTCGGCCCGTTTGGTGGCGACCTCTACATCAGCCTCGGCGAAGAAATCAACGACGAAACCGAACCGATGCCAGACCAGACGCTCGACATCACCGCTGCTGCCGACAGCGTGAAGGGCGGCGTTGACCTCGCCATCCACAACTTCTCCTTCGGCGAAGTTCCCTTGGGCGACATCCTCCTGCCGTCCATCAGTGTGACGACAGACAGCCTCAACCGCGTTGTCTTCGGCAAGAACGAGCCCGTTGAACTCTCCTTCCTCGACGGCGCCATCATGGCAACGGCCTATCTCGATGAGACGAAGAGCTACATCAGCGGCAACGACATCGTGGCTTATATCAACGTCATGTGGACCAACACCGACCCCGACCCGCAGGTTCCCATCTACGTGTTGTTTAAGGGCAGCAAGAAGGACACCATCGTGGATGCCATCACGCTCCCGACCACAACCCAGAAGGCAGCCGACGTGGTTTACGACCTGCTCTCAGGCCGCCGCATCAAGGCCAGCGAAATGCAGCGCCACGGCATTTACCTTGTCAACGGCAAGAAGGTGCTGAAATAATTTTAGCAAAGCATAGCAATCAATCCCATAAAACAAAGGGGCGTTCTGAACCAAAAGATTCAGAACGCCCCTTGTTTTTTTCATTCGGCGGACTCCGCAACGCCCGTTCGGCCTTTGCCGTCGGCCGTTTGCGGAATCACATCACTGGCCCTTTCCGTCGGCCTCAATCAGCGCGAGGAGTTTGCCAACGGCTTCTTCCGTCGGAATGTTTTTCTCCACGCAGACCTTTCCGCGGTAAAGACTGACACGTCCGCGGCCTGCGCCGACATAGCCGTAGTCGGCATCCGCCATTTCGCCCGGTCCGTTAACAATGCAGCCCATGATGCCGATTTTCAGGCCGCGCAAGTGTGCCGTGGCCTCCTTGATGCGGGCGATGGTGCCCGGAAGATCGTAGAGCGTGCGTCCGCACCCCGGACAGCTGATGTATTCCGTGCGCGACTGGCGCAGGCGTGCCGCTTGCAGAATGGCAAAAGCCGTGTCGTCGGCCACGGAAACAGGCAACGCCGTTTCGCCCTTCGGCGGCAGGCACATGAGCGCCACGCCATCGGTGATTTGGTCGAAGAGCAGACCGCCGAGGTCGGCGGCGGCCCTCAGTTGGAAATCCTCTTTGCGCGAGGCTGGCAACTGATAGGCCATGCAGAACACCACGGGCGTCGGGATGCGCTCGTTCCAGAGCTCATGCACCAAGGCGCGGAGTTCGCCCGTCGGGTTGGGATGGCTGGAAGTGGCGATGAGCACTACTTCTGGATGGTGGCGCAGGCAGGCCTTCATCTCGTCGTTGCATTGCAGATAAGTGGTGAAGAGAAACTTCAGCGGCGCCTGGCAGTTGCCAACAAACATCAACGTGTCGGGCGAGAAAGCGGGGAACGTGTCGGCCTCGCCGGTCCAATAGTCGGCATCAACGATGTATTTCACGCCTTCCATGCGAGCTCCGGCCGCCGGTAGGTTGCGTCCGCAATAGATATAGTCGGGTTTGAGCTGCCCCTGTCCGCCTTTGCCGTCGGGGCGCATGGAAACCACCACCGGTAGATGGTTGCCGCCGATGTTTCCGGCCTGACAGGTGGCGCGGCGCTCAGGACGCAGATAGTTAAATTCTGGGCAGGGCGTTGCTGGGATTTCCGGATGTCCGCCGCGGGTCTTCGTGATGTAGGAGGCGAGTTTGTAGGCCACAGGGATTTCCTTTTCCGGCGCTTCGCTCAACGACACGCGTAGGGTGTCGCCGATGCCGTCAACGAGCAGTGCACCGATGCCAACGGCGCTCTTTATGCGGCCATCTTCACCTTCGCCGGCTTCCGTCACGCCCAGATGGATGGGGAAGTCCATGCCCTCTTTGGCCATGACGCTACACAGCAGACGCACCGAGCGCACCATCACCACCGTGTTTGACGCCTTGATGGAGATGACAACGTCGGGGAAGTTTTCCTTGACGCAGACGCGCAAAAACTCCATGCAGCTCTCCACGATGCCTTCCGGCGTGTCGCCGTAGCGGCTCATGATGCGGTCGGAGAGCGACCCGTGGTTGACGCCGATGCGGAGGGCCGTTCCGTGTTCACGGCAGATGGCGAGCAGTTGTTTGAAGCGCTCTTCCAGGCGTGAGAGTTCGGCGGCATATTCCTCGTCGGTGTACTCCAGATGCTTGAACGTGCGGGCCGGGTCGACATAGTTGCCCGGATTGATGCGCACTTTCTCCACGATGCCAGCCGCCACGTCGGCCACTTTCGGATTGAAATGCACGTCGGCCACGAGCGGATTGTCGAAGCCGCGGCGAACGAGTTCCGCTTTGATGTTGCGGAGGTTTTCGGCCTCGATGGTTCCCTGCGTGGTGAGGCGCACATAGTCGCCTCCAGCCTCAATGATGCGCACGGATTGCTCCACGCATCCCGCCGTGTCGGTTGTTGGGAAGGTGGTCATGCTCTGAATGCGCAGCGGATGGTTGCCGCCCAGCGGACGGTTGCCGATGCGCACCTCATGCGAGGCCCTGGGATGGTAATTAAATAAATCCATGAGCACGCGAAATCAGTTGGTCTTGTTTTTGTAGCACACCGTTGCCAGTTCGGCATTGGCTTTAACGATTTTCTCTTTCAGACTGTCTTTATACTGCTCCAGACGTTTTGCCAACGCTTCATCGGCCAGTGCGAGCATTTCCACGGCGAGGATGGCGGCGTTTTGCGCACCGTTGACACCAACCGTGGCCACAGGGATGCCGGGAGGCATCTGGATGATGGAGAGCATGGCATCGAGTCCGTCGAGCATGCCTTTGATGGGCACACCGATGACAGGCACCGTGGTGCTGGCAGCGATGACACCTGGCAGGGCGGCTGCCATTCCGGCGCCAGCGATGATGACGCGGATGCCGCGTGCTTTCGCGTTGCGGGCAAAAGATTCAACCTCCGCAGGCGTGCGGTGGGCAGAAAGGGCGTTCATTTCGAAGGGAACGTCCATGTCGTCGAGAAACTTGGCAGCTTTTTCCATAACGGGCAAATCGCTCGTGCTGCCCATGATGATGCTTACAATAGGAGTCATTGGGCTTATGATTTTATGAGTTTTTTCTAATGTATGAAGACTTGCTTATAATTGTTGTTTCAGCGGCCATCCAACCTTGCATATCTTGCGTTGTCAGATGTTCAAAATAAAAAACAGGGCGCAGGCCATGCCGATGAGCACGCCGAGACCGAGGTCCATCAACTTGTGTTGTCGGAGAATCATGCGTGCCGTGCAGACCAGTCCGGAGAGGAGCACAGCGAGGCAGAGGGCGTTGGTGGGGTCGAAATTGAGGATGAGCGAGAAAGCCATGACGGCACCAATTACGCCGCCTGAGGCCGCAGCGTGCGTGCTCACTTTCAGCCACGGATTGATGAGGGCGCACACGATTTGTATGGCCAGGGCACCAGCCACGATGCCCAGTGTGAAGCGGGGCATGCGCATGTGGTCCATCATATAAAGGAGTGTGGTGTAAGACGAGATGGAGAGGATGTAAGGCACGATGCGCCTTTCCCGTCGGCTAAGCTGGTGGCGCGTCCATCCGTTGATTTTTCGGTAGGCGTAGATGGCCAGTTTGGGCAGGATGACGGTGAAGAGAGCTACCATGCCGATGACTTGCGCGTTGTATTGCCACGAGGTGTAGCTCATATAGCTGAAGAAGAGCAACACGACGAAGGCCACGACTGGCAAATAGAATGGCGAGAACACCACGGAGATGACTTGCGCCGTCAATATGAGATATCTGTTGGTCATAGAATGCTTTAAAGTGGGTGTTCAAAATGGAAATATTAAGTTGATGGAGATTGTGCGGAAAAGCCCTGTCTGCGGCCCTGGGCGGGCCCGCATAATCGTCTGTTGCGGCGCCAGCATTGTAGCTCACTTTGCTTGCAAAGTGAGGGCCACGAACACGTAGCGAATATGGCCAGCGCTTTAGCGCATGAC
>OCPY01000887.1_pt1 | contig 16526 bp, 10 predicted proteins | sample 1538821 | NCBI WGS metagenome assembly OCPY01 (sample SAMN04571728, study PRJEB22368) | human gut metagenome | biome: human gut; material: stool | host: Homo sapiens | place: Luxembourg | collected 2012-12-07 | reverse complement strand
TGGCAGAATTGCAAAGACCTATCCACACGCTGTAAAGCAGTATCTTCCTGATTACATGGGTCTAATTTATGAGAAGATGTGTCAGGATTACCTGCTCTATTATTCGGATAGCCTTCCTATTGAGCTGAGTGAAATCGGCCAGTGGTGGGGGACAGACCCGAAGAAGAAAAAGCAGATACAGATTGATATCGTCGGAACTCCTGTTGAGGGCAAAGACTATATCATCGGTTCATGCAAATACCGGAATGAGAAAATCGGTGTGGATGAACTCGATTTGATTCGGGATTATGCCTCAGTTTTTGGAAAGGGCAACAACTATCACTACTATATCTTCTCGAAAGGCGGATTCACAGATGGACTTCTTCAGGCACAAGAGCGAGGTGAAGTTCGGCTGATAACGTTGGAAGATCTTTACAAGTAAAAATTCAAATCAACCCTGCTGGTGAAAGCTGGCAGGGTGTTTTTATACACATTTAAAATTTGTGGGAGTTAAGATTTATCTTGATATGAAATTGTTTTAAAATGATACACTTGACAACAAAGTGTATCATTTTATATAATAAAGAAAAAACAAGGAAAGGAGAAAGTGCATGAATCCGATGGGCAAGATAATTGCTCAGAGACTTCATGAGGTAGTGCTTGATGGAGAGCTTGGTTTTGATTACACGTTCGATCAAGATCGTGATAAAAATCGACTATTACGCACAAGATATGTAGTAACTGATTCAAAAATGAAAGCAATCCTTTTGGAGATTAATGAATCACATTATATAAAAAGTGAAGAAAGCACAAATGAAGAACATTATGGTGATACAGTGCATGTTTTTAAAATCGATGAAGAGTTAATGCCGAGATACGATGAAGAAGCTGATTATGTGAAAGTGTGTATCTATGTTAAAATTACATGGCCAGATGGGCAAGAACCAATGTTCATAATTTCATTTCATGAAGATGAAGAGTAATGTTTAAGCAGTCTAATAAAACAGATAACAATATGATTGAATAAAGAGAATGCTATATTTGCTATGAAGTTGCTTTCGGCAACTTTCATAGTGGATATATTTTAAGATACATAAAAAAGAGCAAGGAATTAACAAGAAGAGAGATAAGAAAAAAGAAAAGGAGATCAAACATGTATACGGAAAAGAGAGAACTTTTATGCAGTAAGTGCCGTAAAAGAGTTTCGTATCATATTTTTAAACGACCAGCTAAACGAATAATTAAAGGAGTGGAGATTGAATACGAAGAGTATTATGGCATATGTGATGAATGCAAGAGTGAAATATATGTTCCAGGACTAGACGATAAAAATGAAGATAATGTTGAAAAATTATTTCGAAAAAAAAAGAATTTGATTACAATACCTGAGATAAAGGTGATATTGGAAAAATATAATATTGAAAAGCGTCCATTATCGAAGCTATTAGGATTGGGTGAACTGACAATTACAAGATATATTGATGGACAATTACCATCAAAAAAATATTCGGATTTATTATTTGAAGTTTTAAATGATGAACATAAAATGAAAAAACTGGCCGAAGAGAATCGAAATTTGGTTTCAGCGGTTGCATTTGAAAAGATAATGCGTGCAATTGATGAATGTGAGAAGGAAAAAAAGACAGATACTTCAGCTGAGAGAATTGCTTTATATGTGATCAACTCTGGAAAAGAAATAACAAATTTATTTTTACAAAAAATTCTATATTATATAAAGGTAATCAGTGAACTATGTTTGGGGAAAACTATGATTCCAGAACCATGTGAAGCATGGAAATATGGACCTGTATTTCCGAAAGTTTATAATAAATATAAGGAGTTTGGAAAACAGGAGATTACAATAAATTTATCGAATGATTATATTGAAAGTCTACTTTCAGAAGAAGAAAAGGAAATTACAGATCTTGTACTTCACACATTTGGGATATATAATGCATGGTTTTTGAAAGATTTGACACATTTAGAAGATCCATGGAGAATTGCTAGAAAAGGTATTGATGATAATGATGCAAGCCGGAATATTATGGATGATGTTGTTATAATGAGTTATTTCTTAAAAATGGATCAGAAATATAATCTTAAAAGTCCGGAGGGAATTGAAAAATATATATGTTATATGAAAAAAAGAATGATGGAATAAGCGTAGGAAGCTTCTCGGCATTTTTTATTGCTTCTTCTCCTCACTATCTTGTTATGACTCGGACGGATTGCCATTAGAGTTGCATGGCTAAAGGATGGAAGATATATTGAAAGCGGTAGTAAAGAATCATAAGAGGCAAGAGAAAATACTATTTTCTCTTGCCTCTTGCCATCCGTGCAGGATACCATTTTTCAAACCATGCTGTGAAAAGCCCCATCAATATAGGAATCAGATTGTTCACAAGGATAAGTACATTTCCAAACCCGGCTTTCTTAAACAGAAAGGTCCAGATTGCTGTCAGTACATATAGCGTGCCCCATGCCGCGGCAAGAATATAATTTGTCTTCATAAAGAGGGGGTTCTGATGCGCATTTTCACCCCCATAATTATATTTTACATATGCAGCACATAAAGGTTCTTTTGTCAGGCATGAAAGCAGCCAGAAGAGTCCAAATACAAGATATCCGATGTTTGTTGGAAGAACTCCGTTTCCGGTTATATTTGCCGCTGCAGAAAGTATAGCAACAGCTGCCATAGAGAGCTGATCCCAGATGACAAATTTATGTTTTCTCATAATAAACGGTACTGTTGCGACCACAAGTAGTGTTATCACAGCTCCGACTTCCGGATGAATAGAAACAGCGATCCAGAACGTAATCCATGGTATCAGCATTGTCGTCATGGAAGGCTTTTTCTGTTCAATTGTATTTTGAGGCGTTTTCTCTGTTTTTTTGACTACAGATGCGCTTCCGAAGAATTTATCCCAATCAATCATCAAGGAAAAGTCACCGGATACCGTATACATCTGTTTCCCCAATGCTTCTGCGCCACCGATTTCTCCACGGGAAATAGCTGACCATACAGTAAAAGGCGTATCTATGCGAGTAGTTGGAGAAAGACGTCCATCAGTAAATACTTCGCTTCCTGTCTTGCTAAGCTGAATCTGGTAGGTGTGATCCAAATCGGTAAAGTGAATCTCAAGCACGCGGTCTTTTCCATCGTAGGCATCTTTATTATAAAGAGCTGCCATTTGTCGGGTAAATACAAGATCATCCGGTTCTTTTTCTCCGGTTGTTTTGCTGATGCCCCAGCTGGCATCTGCCATTTTTTCAAACACATCTCTGGAATATAAAAGCGTGTGGAGTATTGCATCTGTTTCTTCAGAGATTGTTCCGGTCATTGCATATTCTGAGCCGGCACATTTTACAGTGGAAAGATATTCATCTGTTCTTGCAGACAATTCTTTTACACGGAATAATTCTCCCTGACCACAAAAGATGGTCGTATAATTTCCTTTGCCGAGAAAATGATCAAACATCCGCAATACACTGTCATAGTTTCCAACAGCAGAATAAAAGCCACAGGTGGAGATCAGCACATGTCTTTTACCTTCCATATCATATCTGGAGTCATGACTTCCGCTTCCGTATCCGTCCTGTTTTGAACTCATAAAAGGAAGACTCATAGGAAGCTGACGATCGATCAAATTCTTTAAGATAGCTGGGACATTAAAATAGTACAGTGGAAAAGACCAAAGAATAAGATCAGCATCAATCAGTTTTTCAATAACCGTTTGCATATCATCCTTGATACAGCATATGCCAGGCGTTTTCTGCCAGCACGCAAAGCATCCTTTACACGCAGCTATATTCATTGAAGCTACATGGAGTTCATCGATGGAGATGCTTTCTTCATCATCTGTACATCCATTTTTAAATCCTTCAATGAAACTGTATGCAAGCTTTAACGAATTACTTCTTTTACCTTTAGGACTCCCATTGATCAGAAGTATCTTCATGCTTTCATCCCTCCAAATTCGTACATAAGATGTTGGGGTCAAAAGGTATTTTGACCCCTATGATACACGGATTGCTTCGCATTTCATGCTCTCGCAATCCTAAAACACCTCAAATCCGCTCATTTTTCTACGAAAAATGGCTACTTTTCGGTGTTTTGCGGGTCAATAAGTCATGCTTTTTCATGCAAGCAAGAAACGCATGACCTTTTGACCCTTGTATCATACATAATAATAAAGTATAAGAGGTGCTTACAAAATCCGCAACCTGAATTTCGCAAAATTGTTGTAAAGTATTAGGGAAAAGTGATATTATGAAACTAATATTTGGAAGGTTATGTGATGAACATAGAAAGATGAAACAACAGAAATTATTAAGTCTGATCCGTCAGGCGATACAAGATTACAACATGATAGAAGACGGAGACAGGATCGCGGTAGGTGTTTCCGGCGGCAAGGATTCCCTGACTCTGCTTTATGCGATGAAGCTGCTGCAGGAATTTTACCCGAAGAGGTTCGAATTATCTGCGATTACCTGCAACGTAGGATTTGAAGGGATGGATTTTACGGGCGTAGCAGAGTTTTGTAAGCACCTGGAGATTCCTTATGAGCAGGTCGATACAGAGATTGCCCGGATCGTATTTCAGGAGAATAAGGATACAAGACCGTGTTCTTTGTGTGCAAAGCTTCGGAAGGGTGCGATGTATCAACGGCTGGGAGAGCTTGGAATCAATAAGATGGCATATGCACATAATAAGGATGATTTTATAGAGACAGCATTGATGTCATTGATCTATGAAGGTCGGTTCTATGCATTCCCACCAGTGACAGAATTGCCGGAAGCGGGAGTGACGGTGATCCGTCCGATGATGTATGTTCCGGAGCAAGGTGTAGCGCACTTTGTTGCAGACCAGGGAATCCGTGTGGTTAAGAATACGTGCCCGGTAGACGGTTCAACAAAAAGAGCGTATGCAAAACAGTTGATGGAGCAGATCAACAAGGAGACGCCAGGGGCGAAGGACAGAATCATGCATGCAATCGTGAACGGAAGGTTCCCGGACTGGCCACTGTAGTGATGGGAAAGTGATTAAGAAAATGCATTTTTTACTTCCCTATTTCGCCTATCTGTGTTACACTAACGAATGAGTTATTTAACTTTTTTGTAACAATTACGAAAGTGATAGGCTCATTGAAAAGGGAAAACAACATGGAAATGCATATAACTATTTGTAGAGAGGGATGCAGATAGTTAATAGGAGGAATTATTTATGTGTGGAATCGTAGGATTTACAGGAAACCATCAGGCAGCTCCGATTCTGTTGGACGGATTGTCTAAGCTGGAATACAGAGGATATGATTCAGCAGGTCTTGCAGTGCGTGACGGAGAGCATCTTGCACAGGTTGTTAAGGCGAAGGGACGTCTGAGTAATCTTTCAGAGAAGACAGACAGTGGTAAGGCACTCAAGGGAACTTGCGGTATCGGTCATACACGCTGGGCGACTCACGGTGAGCCAAGTCAGATCAATGCACATCCGCATGTATCTGGAAACTGTGAGAGAAGTGGCTCCGGTACAGTTGAGTCTGAGGTTGTCGGAGTACATAACGGTATTATCGAAAACTATACAGAGTTGAAAGAGAAGCTGTTAAAGCATGGTTATACATTCTACAGTGATACAGATACAGAAGTAGTGATCAAACTGGTTGACTACTATTATAAGAAATATAACTTAGGACCGATCGATGCGATTGCCAAGACTATGGTTCGTGTACGTGGCTCTTATGCACTTGAGCTGATGTTCAAGGATTATCCGGGAGAGATCTGGGTTGCCAGAAAAGACAGCCCGATGATCATCGGTATTGCAGATGGCGAGACTTATGTTGCATCTGATGTACCGGCAATCCTGAAATACACAAGAAATGTATACTATATCGGGAACCTTGAGTTTGCAAAGCTTGTTCCGGGAGAGGCTCATTTCTATGATCTTAATGGTGACGAGATCGAGAAAGAGACAACAGAGATCAAATGGGATGCAGAGGCAGCAGAGAAGGCCGGTTTCGAGCATTTCATGATGAAAGAGATCTATGAGCAGCCGAAAGCAATCCGTGATACTCTGAATTCTGTTGTGAAAGACGGAGTGATCGACTTTACGGATATTGATATTACAGAGGAAGAGATTAAGAAATACAGCCAGATTTACATTGTTGCGTGCGGTTCTGCATGGCATGTAGGAGTTGAGGCTCAGTATGTGATCGAGGAGCTGGCACAGATTCCGGTTCGAGTAGAGCTTGCATCTGAGTTCCGTTACCGTGAGATGCCGCTTGTGAAGGATGGTCTGGTTATCGTGATCAGCCAGTCCGGAGAGACCGCAGATACATTGGCAGCTATGCGTATGGCGAAAGATAAAGGACTTGCTACACTTGCCGTTGTAAATGTAATCGGAAGCAGTATTGCCCGTGAGGCAGATAAGGTGTTCTATACACTGGCAGGACCGGAGATTTCGGTTGCTACAACAAAGGGATACAGCGCACAGCTTGTAGCTCTTGATTGTATTGCAGTTCAGTTTGCGAAAGTGAAAGGGCTGATCACAGACGAGCAGTACAGCTATTACATTTCCGAGCTTCAGACAATTCCGGAGAAGATTGAGAAGATTCTTCAGGATAAGGAGAGAATCCAGTGGTTTGCAGCTAAATATGCGAATGCACATGATGTCTTCTTTGTAGGCCGTGGAGTGGACTATGCAGTATGTCTGGAAGGAAGTCTGAAACTGAAAGAGATTTCTTATATTCATTCTGAGGCTTATGCGGCAGGTGAGTTAAAGCATGGAACAATCAGTCTGATCGAGGACAATATTCTCGTAATCGGAGTTCTGACACAGAGCAAGCTGTATGAGAAGACAGTCAGCAATATGATGGAATGTAAGAGCCGTGGCGCATATCTGATGGGTGTGACAAACTATGGCAATTATGAGATGGAAGACAAGGTAGACTTTACAGTTTATGTTCCGAAGGTGGATGAGCACTTTATGGGAAGCCTCGCAGTGATTCCGCTGCAGTTACTTGGATATTATGTAAGTGTTGCGAAGGGGCTGGATGTAGATAAGCCGAGAAACCTTGCGAAGAGTGTAACAGTAGAATAAAATGTAAGAACTATGAGAAAAATGGCTGTGGATCCTAGTAGAATCCGCAGCCATTTCTTCCATTTCCTTTTACTTTGTACAAAGCCTTATCGGCATCCTCAAAAATGTTTTCCCCAGGGTTCTCACGGTCGGAAAATGCGACTCCGGCACTCAGTGATACTTTTGGGATTCCTTTCTCTGGTGAAGAGAGCTGTTGGTTAACAGAATCAATCTTATTTTTGATCGTGTACTGTAAATCTGTTGTCATCTCAACCATGAGAATCGCAAATTCATCTCCACCGATCCGACAGACGTAATCGTTGTTTCGAAAAGCGGCTTTTAGATAGTCAGCAACTTTTTTCAAAATAACATCACCAATTGCATGTCCGTAAGTGTCATTCACTGATTTGAATACATCGATATCAATGAGAATCAGTGCGAATGGATGGTTCTCGGCATCGGTTTCATAAAGACTTAGAAACTTATTGAAGGATCTGCGGTTGAAACAGTCGGTAAGCGCATCATACTCAGCCTGATGACGGATCAACTGTTGTGTCTGCTGATTCTCCCGATACACCTGATTATAAGTGATTGCAAGATTCTGTAGTTCTACTGCTCCAAGTACAGGAAAAATCTCTCCAAGACGAATGCACTCATTATAACTTATCAGAGGTTTTACAATGAGATGTCTGATCGTAAAGCAAAAGGCAAGCATAAGAAAGACCATGAGAAAGGTGCTTATCTTAAGATTACGGAAACTGTCGAAAAAAATAGTCTGTGCACGATTCTGTTTCTTCTGAGTATAATCCAAAAGGCTCTGTGTGCAGTTTGCCAGATTCGCTTTCGTCTGAACAAGTAAAGCCTGATAAGTATTGTCGCAAAGAATAGAACTGGCTTTTTTTAATTTTTCTTCCGAACTTAATAAAGCGTCTTCATCAGTTAGTTTGACAGCTGCGACTTCCTGCTGCAGGGAATCTTCGGAAATCCTGTTGGCATCCGCAATGAGCCGCATAGAGTAATAGTCAATACTCATTAAGTCTCCGGAAGATTTTAATGCAGATTTTAAAGAGGTAAAAGTCTGTGTACCATCAAAATATTCCTCAAGCTGTTTTAAAGCATGTTCTCTTCGTTTGGTCATATGTGCTTCTCTGAAATAAAGATCCATATAATATTCATTTCCGGTCATTGCATAAAGTCTCGCCTGCTCTACCAGATAATCACATCCTTCTTCTAACTGCTCAACGGAATCTTTGCAGAGGACATATTGTTGGGATGATTCTTGAAAAGAATGAAACTGTTTCTGATTGAAAATGCATATGAATATGAACAGGGCTGTAAAAATCAGCGTGACGACAATACTCCAGTAGATGGTATTTTGTATCTTGATTTTTTTCTTCATAATATAACGTATTCTTCTTTCTATAATTGTAACTATATAAGTCAATTTTATCAGAATACAGACAGGATGACAATGAAAAACAAGCAGTTTGTTGTGGAAAAATAATAAAAAATGAAATAAAATCACAAAATAACTGGTAAAAATGCACTTTTATTAGAACTTTTGAATAGAAAGAGCCAGAATGGTTGCTGTATATGGCAACCGTTCTGGCTCCGAGTTTAAATTCCAGAGAAATCAGTTCTATTATCTAGGCATATCCCACTTTGTATGATCTGTATGAAGCAGCATATGAGATTTGTGTGACAATGGTTTCTCAAGGAAATCGTTGTACAATTTCATAACATCCTGGTTCTCATGGGAGAAACGGATCTTTGCGTTCTTGTCAAGGAAGTAGAGGTTTGCACCACGTGTGTGTGCAAGTTCTTCGCCGTCGTGGATCGGCTGACCGCCTCCGCCGACGCATCCGCCCGGACAGGCCATAACTTCCACAAAGTCGTAGTGTACTTCACCATGTTCAATTGCTTCAAGCAGTTTGCGTACATTTCCAAGACCACTGACAACAGCAGCGCGGATCGTAGCATCACCGATCTGGACTTCAGCTTCTACAACACCCGTCTCAAAGGATGGACTGCGGACGATCTTAAATGCATCCGGATCCGGGTTACGTCCTGTTACAAGATAGTGTGCGGAACGAAGTGCAGCTTCCATAACACCGCCGGTAGCACCGAAGATAACACCGGCACCGGACCACTCTTTCATAAGCGGATCACATTCGCGGTCTTTCAGGATCTTTGGATCAATATGCGCAGCACGGATCATTCTTGTCAGCTCTCTTGTAGTGAGAACTGTGTCAATGTCATGTCCGGCATACTCGCCGTAGAAAAGTTCCATGTTGCGTTCCCCTTTTTTCGCTACGCAAGGCATGACAGATACGGTGTAAATGTCTTCCGGAGCGACACCGATGGACTGTGCAAAATAAGTCTTCATAATAGCACCGAACATCTGCTGTGGTGACTTGGCTGTGGACAGCTGTGGCACCAGATGTGGGTACTGTGATTTGATGAAACGGATCCAGCCAGGGCAGCAGGAAGTGAACATCGGACGCAGCTTTAATTCTCCTTTGGTGAAGCGCTGCAGGAATTCATTTCCTTCTTCCATGATCGTAAGGTCAGCAGAGAAAGAAGTATCGAAGACGTAGTCTACGCCGATCTTTTTCAAGGCGTCCATGATCTTTCCGCTTGTTGCTTCTTCTCTAGACAGGCCGAGAGCTTCTCCCCACGCGGCACGGACTGCCGGAGCAACCTGTGCAACCACCACTTTCTTCTTGTCAGCAATCGCACTCCATACATCCTCTGTATCATCACGCTCACGAAGTGCGCCGACAGGACAATGAGTGATACACTGTCCGCAGAGAGAACAGGAGACTTCATTGATCTTTTTATTTCCGTTTACATTGATCGTTGTTCTTGAACCTGTACTTGTAACATCCCAGATGTTCAGTCCCTGGATCTTGTCACAAATCTGGATACAGCGCATACATTTGATACATTTGCGTGAATCACGGATGAGTGGGAATGTCTTGTCCCAAGGTGTATCTTCAAAGCGTTCTTTGAACGGAAGATCGATCAGGTTCAGATCATTTGCAACCTGCTGAAGTGTACAGTTCCCGCTTCTGACACAGGTTGCACATTTGCAGTCATGCTGGGAAAGGATAAGCTGTACAGTCTGTCTTCTTGCAATGCGTACCTTCGGGCTGTTCGTGTAGATCACCATGCCTTCGGTTACAACGTTATTACAGGATGTGACCAGACGATCTTTCCCTTCAATTTCAACAACACAGACACGGCATGCCGCAATCTCGTTGATATCTTTTAAATAACATAATTTCGGAATCGGAGTTCCAAGTTTTGCCGCAGCTTCCATGATAGTAGTTCCGGAAGGTACGGATATTTTTTGATTATCAATTGTAATATTTACCATTTTTCTTTCCGACCTCCTTTAAAGATACCATAACCGAAGTGGTCGCAGCGCAGGCATCTGTGGGATTCCTGTTTTGCTTCGGCTTCTGTCATACAGTTTTCAACACCTTCAAAATCACAGACACGGCTGCAGGCTTCACGTTCTGTAAGTTCAACTCTTCCGCAAGGTTCACGGTCGCTTAAGCGAGGCTCCGGAATCTCAACATCGCAGCTGATGATATGGTGGAAACCAAGATATTCATCGATATTGGCTGCAACAACCTTTGAAGCGGCGATTGCTTTGATTACAGAAGCAGGTCCGGACGCACAGTCTCCACCGGCGAATACGGATATTGTCGAAACCGCCATAACGCTCTGTCATGATCTTACCGCGGGAAACCGGAACACCGGCTTCAGCGAAGTGTTCAGATTCGATATCCTGACCAATCGCAACGATGAGTGTCTGACAAGGGATAAGGAAATCTTCTTCACCTGTCGGACAGACACTTGCACGCCCATCTTTGATCTTGCTGATCATCTGTGGTGTGACGTAGATACCTGAAACGTGTCCATTCTCATCAGTCTCGATTCTGGATGGCGCTTTCAGTGTGAGTACTTCAATTCCCTCTGCAACTGCACCTTCAATCTCAGCCGGAAGAGCAGTCATATCTGCAGTACGGCGTCTGTAAACGATACTTACTTTTTTAGCACCGAGACGTTTTGCTGTGCGGACAGCGTCCATAGAAACATTACCGCCACCGATGACAGCAACTTCCTGTCCGGTGAGATCAGGACTCTTGTCTTCCCCAACATCACGAAGGAACGACACAGCAGAGATTACGCCTTTTGCCTGTTCGCCTTCGATACCAAGTTTCTTATCAGTGCTTGCACCGATGGAAATAAGAACAGCATCATATTCCTGGCGGAGACTCTGAATTGTGATATCTTTACCGATACGTTTTCCAAATTCTACCTGAACTCCTGTCTCAAGGATTGCCTGAATATCTTCATCAAGACGATCTTTCGGAAGTCTGTAGTTCGGGATTCCATAGCGGAGCATTCCGCCGAGTTTTGGAAGCATCTCGAATACGGTTGTCTGATGTCCCATCAACTGCAGGTAGTAAGTAGCACTGAGTCCACCAGGTCCACCACCTACGACAGCGATACGCTTTCCGGTGGAAGGTGCGCATTCCGGTGGCGGAACCTTGCCTGCATAATCAGCGGCCATACGTTTCAGTCCACGAATATTGATGGCATCATCTACGATATTTCTACGGCAGCGGGCCTCACAAGGATGCTCACAAATAAAACCGCAGGTTGTCGGGAACGGATTATCCTTACGGATCAGACGGATTGCGTCAGCGTAACGGCCCTCTCCGGTCAGTGCGATATATCCAGGGATATCAACATGTGCAGGACAGAGAGAAACGCAAGGTACAGGCTGTGTATAGTGGCAGGTACAGCGTCCCTGACGGACATGTTCTTCATAATCTTCGCGACAGTCTCTTAAGCTCTTATGTACCATGGCACCGGCTTCATATCCGATCGGACAGTCAGATCCTTCGCGGATGGATTCAGACAATGTGTCAATCAGATCAAGTGTCTCCATTGTAGCAGTACCGTTCATAACATCTGTCAGAAGGTTCTTCAACTGCCACAGCCCAACACGGCACGGGGTACATTTTCCACAGGATTGTGTCTGACACATCTCGATGAATGCACGAGTCATGTCAACCGGACATAATCCCGGAGGGCTGGATTCAATTCTGCGTTCCAGATCTTTGTACAGCTCTTCAACGACGAGCTGGCCTTTGTCTGGACCTGGGATTTCAAGTCTACTCATTTTAAACCTCTCCTTTTACCATAACGTTCATTACTGACTGATTCTAAAATAGGAAATGTATTTGAAAAAACCTATCTTCAAACCAGTAAAGTTTCATTTAGTAATATTCTACAAATAAATCTAAAAATTATCAAGAAAAGTTTAAAAAATGACGAGCCTGTTATTTATTATACAAACAACAAGCTTGTCAAAAATAAACAAAAATATTCTAAAAAATATTGAGAAACAGCTAAAAAAATTTAATTTATATAGCGGTAGCAACGAAAATAATAACAGAGCGTTCACCTAAAAATATTTTAGATTCTACCGTAGGCATTGAATTTTTGTGAAAAAACTGACATTTAGGATCGCCGGTGTTGACCGCAACTTTCCATTTGTAATGTTCAGGAAGTTCCGGCAGAGTGAGTGTAACCGGAAACCATCCGGAATTTACAGCCAGATAAACAAGGTCTTCTTCTTGTATTGCTTCATCATAACCTGCGAATCGTACACAGACAACATGGCTGTCACCGGAGAAATTTGTCTCATCCGGAGTGAGCCCATGCGTGCTCATTGCCGGAATACCAAGATAGCTTGGTTCGAGATCCTTACGGATGACAGGATGATCTTTGCGGAACCGGATCATATATTGAAAGAAATCGAACAGATCCTTATTTTTTTTGAGGAGACTCCAGTCCAGCCAGGAGATCAGGTTATCCTGGCAATAAGGGTTATTATTTCCATAACGTGTGTCTGCAAATTCATCACCGGAGAGGAACATTGGAGTTCCGCGGCTGCAAAGCAGAATGGCACAGGCATTTTTCATCAGTCGTTTACGAAGTGCTAGAATGGCAGGATCATCTGTTTCGCCTTCTACGCCACAGTTCCAGCTGTTATTGTCGTCAGCTCCGTCAGTGTTCCCCCAACCGTTGGCTTCATTATGCTTCTGGTTATAACTGTACAAATCATAAAGCGTGAATCCATCATGACAGGTGAGAAAGTTGATGGAAGCATTTCCACCTCGGTAAGCAGGATCGTACAGATCAGGAGAACCTGTGATTCTTGCTGCAGCAGTCTGGGCAAGGAAGTCATCTCCTTTTAAAAAGCGGCGCATATCATCACGGTAGCGCCCATTCCATTCAGCCCAGCGCTTCCAGGAAGGGAAAGAACCGACCTGATAAAGTCCGCCGGCATCCCATGCTTCAGCGATCAGTTTTACATTTCCAAGGATTGAGTCGAATGCAAGGCTTCGCAGAAGCGGTGGTTGGCTTAGAGGGGTTCCGTCATCATTTCGCCCAAGAATGGAAGCAAGATCAAAACGGAATCCGTCTACACGGTATTCGATGACCCAGTAACGCAGACACTCCAAAATCATGTCTCGTACAACAGGGTGATTGCAGTTCAGTGTATTTCCACATCCGCTGAAATTATAATAATGTCCGTCCGGAGTCAACATATAGTAAATGTTGTTGTCAAAGCCTTTGAAAGAAAAGCACGGACCGAATTCATTTCCCTCAGCAGTGTGGTTGAAGACGACATCGAGGATCACTTCTATACCATTGTCATGGAGATCTTTGATCAGTGTCTTGAGTTCCAGTCCTTCGCGGTTATATTCCATAGAAGAACAGTAGCTTGTATTTGGTGCAAAGAAACTGACCGGATTATATCCCCAGAAATCAATAAGTTCATTTTCATCAATCAATCGTACATCGCGCATCTCATCAAATTCAAAGATTGGCATTAGTTCAACAGCGTTGACTCCAAGTTCTTTCAAATAAGGAATCTTTTCGCGCAGACCTTCGAAGGTACCGTGGTGCTTAACACCGGAACTTTCATCCATGGTAAATCCGCGGACGTGCAGCTCGTAGATGATCAAGTCTTCCATAGGGATAGAATGGTGACGCTGGTCACCCCAGTCAAAGTTGGATTGTACCACACGGGCACGATAACCATGCTGGGCGTTATTTACATGCCCCCACTGGCTCTGTCCGGTGACGGCGCGCGCATAAGGATCCAGCAGGATTTTGTTTTTATCAAAACGGAGTCCTTTCTTTTCATCATAAGGACCATCCAATCGATAGGCGTACTCAAATTCTTCGATATCCAGATCAAAGACGATCATAGAATAGCAGAATCCGATCCTGTAACTTTCCGGAAATGGAATCACGGCGTAAGGTTCTTCGGCTTTGCGGTGAAACAGCAGAAGCTCGCAGGAGGTAGCTCCGTGTGTATGAATCGTAAAGTTGACACCACCCGGGATAGCGACTGCACCAAATTCACGGAAAAAGCCGGGACGGATCTGGAATCCATTGACGGTATCGATTGGCTTGAGCTGTTCGGATATTACTGGCATATAGGAAAACTCCTTTCTAATTGTATTCAAGTTAGAATGAATTAAGAATTAACATAACAATTAACATAAGTATAACACTTAGAAAAATAAAAGCATAGGTTCAGCCTATCATTTTTCAAGGAAATGTGTTACAATAATGTCATTGTGTTGCTGATTGTACATAGTGTGAGCAGTAACTCACTGTGTCAGAAAATGTCTGACGAAATGCGTAGCATTTTGGAGGTTGGCTCTGAACGGTTACATTATTTGTAGAAAAGAGGTTATGGTATTATGGCAGAAGAGCAGAAAACAGCAGGATGTTCAGAGGAATCCTGCGCCAGCTGTGCCAGTGCAGGAACATGCACAAGTAAGAAAGTTGATATGCATGAACCGATGAACATGTATTCATCTATTAAAAAAGTGATCGGCGTTGTCAGTGGAAAGGGCGGCGTTGGTAAGTCACTTGTGACAGCATCCCTTGCAAGAATGATGAGAGCAAAAGGATATAATGTTGGTATTATGGATGCAGATATTACAGGTCCATCTATCCCAAAGATGTACGGACTTCATGAGATGGCAGTAGGAACTGAGCAGGGAATTCTTCCATGTGAAGCAGCAGACGGAACAAAGATCATGTCTGTCAATCTTCTTCTGGAAGACGAGGAAGCACCGGTTATCTGGAGGGGACCAGTGATCGCAGGTGTTGTAAAGCAGTTCTGGACAGATGTTATGTGGGGAGATCTTGATTATCTCTTCGTTGATATGCCACCTGGAACAGGTGATGTTCCGTTGACAGTATTCCAGTCTCTTCCGGTTGACGGCGTTGTGATCGTTACATCTCCGCAGGATCTTGTACAGATGATCGTGAAGAAGGCATATGGAATGGCAAAGCAGATGAATATTCCGGTTCTTGGAATTGTTGAGAACTACAGCTATGTGAAGTGTCCGGATTGTGGCAAAGAGATTAAAGTATTTGGAGAAAGCCACATTGATGAGATCGCAGCAGATCTTAACGTTCCGGTTCTCGGAAAGATGCCACTTGACCCGGCAATCGCGCAGATGGTTGAGGAAGAGAAGTTTTCTGAGGCAGAGAATCCATATCTGGAAGGATTCGAACTGTAAAGCAAGTTGAGTGTATGTAATGGGAGTCATGGAAGACAAGGCTGGGGGATCTTGTCTTTCATGGCTTTTTTACGCGAGCAACGAGCAAAGTCCGTGCTCCCAAAAGAATAACAGAAAAGCACAAATTATAAATCACACAGGAGGAATTAACACATGATAGGCGAAAGAATAGAATTATGGCACAAAGAAGAATATCATTACCCTGCGGCGCATGGTTTTATCCCGATTATGGTCAGCTATATTCATGAGGATGAGCTGATGCATCCGGCGATGCTGGTTGTTCCGGGAGGCGGTTACAGACTTGTATCGCCTTCGGAAGCACATCTGGTTGCTATGGAATTTTATCAGGCTGGTTATAATGTGTTCGTCCTTGAATATACAGTGAATCCACTGGATGAAGCACCTTTAAAGCTTCAGCCATTGAATGATATTTCCAGGGCGATGCGAATGATCCGTTTTCGTGCAGAGCAGCTGCACGTTTTGTCAGATCAGATCGTGGTGTGCGGATTTTCAGCCGGAGGACATCTGTGTGCGAGTCTGTGTGTGCATGGAGCGGATATCGAGGATCCGGATGAAAAATATCAGAAGTTTTCAAACAAACCGGATGCTGCTGTGCTGTCTTATCCGGTAATCACTACAGGAAAGTACACACATAAAGATTCTTTTGTAGCATTATATGGAAAGAATCCTACAAGAAAAGAGCTGGAATATATGTCAATTGAAAAGCATGTAACAAAAGGAATGCCACCATGCTTTATCTGGCAGACAGCAACAGATGGAACAGTTCCGGTGCAGAATAGTTATCTTTTAGCACAGAAATGTCTGGAAGAAGGAGTTCCATT
>OCPY01000862.1_pt1 | contig 16973 bp, 8 predicted proteins | sample 1538821 | NCBI WGS metagenome assembly OCPY01 (sample SAMN04571728, study PRJEB22368) | human gut metagenome | biome: human gut; material: stool | host: Homo sapiens | place: Luxembourg | collected 2012-12-07 | reverse complement strand
AAAGTCTGGGCTTTGTGCATAAAAAAAGGTTGTGCCAGCGTTTTGACACAACCTCCCTTCTTTTATAGCTGTTAATTACAGCATAATACTTGCATCAAAATACATATCCTTATACCTTTGCCCTCGATAACAAAACAAAATATAACTTTCATCATATAATGTATAGCGACAAATGAATATTATACCCCGAAAATTTGCCTTCCCCCCAATATACTCTATCAGCATCCTTCACAGGCAATCCAGCGAATTCAAACAGCATCAAAAAAACTGATAGCACATTTGTCCTTTCGCAGAATCAGCTTGAAATACAAAACGATAGAATTGTATTAGTAAATGATAAAATACTACTTGTCTGACGGAGTAAAGCCAAGTAACTTTGCCACATATTAAATAACAAAAATAACATGCAATGAAAAACAAACTATCTTATCTTATTGGAGTAGCGTGTCTATTGTGCTACACAAGTACATTTACTTCTTGTGTCAATGGTGTCGATGACGAATATCTTGAGCAGAAGTTTACAGAAAACAATGGAACTGACGAAGAAGGTGATGAACTCCCTGATCTAAATGGTGATTATAGTATAGAAGGAGATTATGAGTTAATTATGACTTGCAACGGAGAACCCCTTGAAGGAAAAAAAGTGGTTATGGCAGTGGATGAAACAAATGAATCAGCTACTATCACCTTTGCTGCCGCAGAAACTGATTTGGAAAGTATAATCGGCTTGATTCCCGGTGCTAACCTGATTCAAGGTCTGGGTCTTAAATATACAGGCAATAGCCCGGTTCCGGGAGAAAAGGAAATCACCATTACGAATGTTCCTCTATTCAGAAATGGAATGAATTATATGTTCAAAGGTAGCTATATCCAGCCAACATATACTATGGACTATGAAGGGAAAATTGAAGACGAAAAGCTGACTGTCGATATAAATTACGAACTGACAAATCAAAAACTGGCAGGCACATGGAATCTTGCACCAGTTAACACCAATGCGATGATGGAGGGAATAAATTGCGTAACAACTTCTCCATTGTGGATTAACTGGGACTCTCAAGTAGCAATTGATCCCGGCTATATTGAAGGAGTAGACAATTTAAAGCAACAACCTAACGGAATATTTACATATCTTATTGTTATATTAGGTGATCCCATAATGGCAGATTATCTTCCCATCAACTTGCCTGTTCAAAAATGGATATCAAACCTACTGAAGAGTGTGACAGCTAAACCCAATGGCGGTATGTATGCTATTTATTCATATAGCGGTGATCTTGAACATCCACAATGGAGCAGCTCAAACGGCATGCCTCACAATGCAATGCGTTACTACTACGATCCCGAAAAACCGGATGAAAAAATACACCTTGAACTCAACTCGGGTTTACTCATTGATATTATCCAAGGATTTATAACCCCCGTCTCACGCGGGACCCGTGCTGAAATAGACTATGGAAATACAAAAGAAATAGCCAAACAACTGGTTAAATTATTGGTTCCGATGCTCGAAAAAGGTATCCCTTGTGATTATGAACTTAATGGTGACAAATTAATACTTAACATAGACGGAGTTGCATTGAGAGACATTTTAGCCAAATTAGTAGAACTGGCAAATGACCCGGCGGCAAAGACCGTTATTAACGAATTTCTTGACAGCCAAAGCTTAGGAGCATATAAAGAAAATATAGCACTGCTACTGTCGACACTTCCGAACGCCTTAAAGTATCAGAACTATGACGAGAAGAGTGGAGTTGGATCCGGCGAATGTACTTATGTTAAACTTGGATTAAAATTTGTCAAAGAATAATGTAAGGTTTATGATCATAAGGTACCCTCAGATAACATCACATCTATTTTCATTGCAGTAAGAAATGAAAGGAGAGAATCAAAGCATTCTCTCCAATTCAAACTACATTTATTGATTGCTGATACATTAAGTATGAGCCATCAATCAAGAAGATAAATGTGCAGTACCTATACCTCATACCTCCCCAAAAACAATATATGTTTAATACCCTAAGTATTATGAAAAAAAGATTTTATTTATTCTTTATATTATGCCTCATAACCCTTTCCGGATTTGCCCAGGAAATAAAGGTTACGGGTGTAGTAACGGAGGCTTCGACCAATGAACCGATGCCCGGAGTTACAGTTCAGGTGAAAGGAACCACCAACGGCACTATCACAAATTTAGATGGGCAATACACCATTCAGACAAAGATGAACGACATACTCGTTTTCTCGACTATAGGCATGAAAACAGTTGAAAGAAAAGTTTCTTCCAACTCTCCCATCAATATCTCAATGTCAGAAGACAATGTTCAGCTGGATCAAGTGGTCGTTATCGGCTACGGTACGGTAAAGAAGAGCCACCTCTCGGGGGCTGTCAGTTCCGTAGGAACGAAAGAACTGAATGGAGATGTAGCAACTTCTGCGGCTAATGCATTACAAGGAAAAATTGCGGGTGTGTCCGTCATGAGTTCAAGCGGTAACCCGAATGACGGAACTACGATCGACGTTCGCGGTATCAGCTCTTTATCCAACAATGCTCCACTATTTATTGTTGACGGTGCATTCGGCGATATCAATATGGTAGATCCCAACGACATCCAGTCTATAGAGGTATTGAAAGATGCGGCTGCAGCTGCCATCTATGGTTCCCGTGCAGCAGGCGGTGTAGTATTGATTACCACCAAAGGCGGTCGCAAGGAAATGCCGACCAAAGTGGACGTTAATTTCTTCACAGGTGTTCAGCAGAACCCTAAAAAACTGAACGTACTGAATGGCGAAGAATACAGCCGTTTCGCACGCTATTACGGACTTGCCGCTGATGGTTATGGTGCAGAAACCGATGCAGTGCCATATACCGGTGAAGGTACGGACTGGCAAGATGTCATGCTGAATACAGCCATGGTGTACAAAGCAAACGTAGCTGTCACAGGCGGTTCAAAAAACGCATCATTCAGTGCATCCGGTGGCTATCTGAATAAAGACGGCATCATGCGCAACAGCAGCCACGAATCTTATAACATCCGGTTGAAAAGCGACTTCAGCTTTCTCAACAACCGCGTCACTGTAGGCGAGTCTTTAATCCTTCGCATGGCAGAAGGCAAAGGCGGTACGGATCAGGATACGATGAACGGCTTGTTGCGTTTCCCCAGCGTTATTCCTATTTTCGACCCGGAGAACGCTACAGGATGGGGTACCTCTGCAGACATCAACCTTCCGAACCCTTATGCAATCTCTGAAATCAATGATATTACGAGCGAAAGTACACAAATCTTTCTGAACGCATACCTCCAAGCTGAAATCATCAACGGATTAAAATACAAGTTGAACCTGGGTATGAGAAGAAATCACACGAAAAACCGTAATTATACAGGCGTATATGACTTGGGGACTTATGGAACCAATGAAGCACCGGACCTTTCGGAAAGTTTTTCAAGCTTCGACTCATGGGTACTGGAAAATACGTTGAATTATGACCGCACCTTCGGCAAGCATACAGTTTCGGGAATGGTAGGCTATTCTGCACAGAAAGATAAAAGCTACGGACTGAACGGAAGCAACTCCGACCTTCCGAAATTTATCGACACAATGACCGGCAACGTGACTACCATGAAATCCAGCAGTTCCATACACGAACAGGCATTGGTTTCTCTCTTCGGACGTGTGATGTATTCATACGACGACCGTTATCTGTTCTCTGCTTCTATCCGTCGTGACGGTTCATCACGCTTCAAAGACGGACATCGTTTTGGCAGCTTCCCCTCAGTCTCTGTGGGATGGAACATCAACCGTGAAAAGTTCTTCCGCCCGTTGGAAAACATCTTCGACCAAGTGAAACTGCGTTTAAGCTACGGTAAACTGGGTAATCAGGAAATGGACAGCTATTATCCTACATTGAGTGTGGTAAGCGACGGTATGAACTACCTGCAAGGCAACTCGATATGGTTTGGTAAGCTACCTTTTGTAAATGCCGTATCACCGGACAACCTGACATGGGAAAATACGGAAACTTACAACATCGGCCTGGACGTAACTTTACTGAACGGGAAACTGGCACTAACCGCAGATGCTTATATCAAAAATACAAATAATGTATTGCTGCCGATTCCTTACGCCTCTTCTACCGGTATCAACGGACTCTCCATCCAGAATGCGGGACAAGTACAAAACAAGGGTATCGAAATTTCCGCTACATGGCGCAGTTCTATCGGTGACAAAGCAAACTACTACATCGGCGCCAACCTAAGTACGGCAAACAACAAGGTGACTGAAATCAACGCCGGCGGAAAGTATATGTCTATCTCCGGTTATTCGGCTCACGGAGCAGGCGGACGCGGTATCAACATGTTTAAGAAAGGACATTCCATGTCTTACTTCAACCTGATTGAAACAGACGGTATCTTCCGCAGCATGGAAGAAATCGAAAACTACAAGAACAGAAAAGGTGAACTGATTCAACCGGGTGCACAAGTAGGCGATGTACGCTACAAAGACTGGAACGGCGACGGAAAAATCGACACGAATGACCAGCACGACGTAGGCAGCCCCCTTCCTAACTTCACCTTCGGACTGAGGTTAGGCGGCGACTGGAACAACTTCGACCTCAACATCTTTATCGACGGTGTGGCAGGCAACAAGATTTATAATTATCCGCGCTATTGCCTCGAATCAGGCGCATTCAACGGTAACTTAAGCACGAACGTCGCCAACTCATGGAGACCGGATAACCCGAATACCGACATGCCCCGTTTCTCAAAGGTAGACGGTACGGACAATAAACTGGCTTATACCGACAGATGGCTGGAAGACGGCTCTTACGTACGACTGAAAACGATTGATATCGGTTATACCTTCCCTAAACAATGGCTACAAAAAGCTATGATCCAGAACCTGCGTCTTTACGTATCTATGGAAAACCTGCTGACCTTGACCAAGTATACCGGCTATACTCCCGACCTGGGCGAAAGTTCTTCTACCGGCGTGAGCTACAATGTTTTCTCAAGAGGAATTGACCAAGGCCGTTACCCTATTCCACGTACATTTTCCTTTGGAATCCAGTTAGGTTTATAACATACTAAGATTAATACATTGAAACATTGAATTATGAAAAAGAATTGGTTATCATATATGCTTGTATCAGCTCTCCTGTCCGGAGCGCTGACATCATGCAGCGACTCTTTTCTGGATCTGAAAGACCCGAACCACTTTACCAACGAAAACTTCTGGCAGGATAAGGCAGATGCGGAAAGCGCATTGGCAGCAGCTTACTCGCCTATCAAATACCAGATGAACGGATATTACGGCGCATTTGACGGATGGCTCAACCTCAACAGCCGTGGAGACGATATCTTTACGATACTGAATGAAGAAGCCAGTATGTGGGATATAGCTACATTTCAAAACTCCGCCACAACAGGAAATGACCCGTACGGTGCTTTGTATGCAGGTATACAACGTGCCAATATCGTACTGAGATACATCGACCAGGTACCGGCAAGCGGTATCACGGAAAGCGACCGTGCCATGATTAAAGACGAAGCTCTCACGTTGAGAGCCTATCAATATTTCCTGTTGGTAAATAACTACGGAGATGTGCCTTTGCGTCTGGTTCCGTCGAATGAAGACGATCCCAACAAAACGTCATCTCCCGAAGCTGAAATCTGGCAACAGATTGAAAAGGACCTGACCGACGCAATCAATGACGGCAACCTGCCGGAAACCCGCCCGGCTGAACAAAAAGGACGTATCGAGCAAGGGGCAGCCATCGCCATACTTGGCAAGGTGTATGCAACACAGCACAAGTATAAAGAAGCCAAAGAAACACTGAAAGGTTTGATTGACTCTTCATACAGTCCATTCGGAACTTCAGGAAAGCGCTATCGTCTGATGGAAAACTTTGTCGACAACTTCACTACCGCCAATGAAAACAATGCCGAATCTGTATTCGAATTACAGTACAGCAGCGACGGTGACATGTCATGGGGTAATGAAGGTGGTATTAGCCTGGGCAGTTCATTGGCACAGTTTGTAGGTCCTGCTAAATCAGGGGGATGGGCAAAGTTGATGCCCTCAGCCTTCCTTGTCAGCGAATTTACTACTGAAACACGCGGAAGCAAGCCCACCGTTCTAGTCCCTGATCTGGATAAAGACGGAAATCCACAATACAACGAAGACGGAACTCAGAAAATGAAAGAAATCGCCAATCCTGATAAAACAGCAGAACCAAATTCGAAATATGACAAGCGAATTTATGCCAGCATGTTCTTTACTCCGGAAGAATACGGTGACTGGGTTACAGAAGAAAATGGCTGGTATGACGGAAAGTTCTACGGTGGTCTCTTCACGATGGACGACCTCTGGACAGGAAATGCTTCCAAAATGGCTGGTGGTGCTCCTATCTTTAATGTAAGTCAGGCAAGCGGTGCTCAGATCGGTAAGTTTCTATTAAAGAAATACACTGCCCACTATGTAAAATCAAAAAGTGCCGATAACATGGGTAATGTAGAAGGCAGAGCAAACAATGTCCGCATCATACGTTTTGCGGAAGTATTGCTGCTGTACGCCGAAGCGTGCACAAAAGAAGCGGATAAAGACGGAGCCAACTGGGCATTGAACGAAATCCGCCAAAGAGCAGGACTGCCTGAAAAAGAGTTCCAACAACCCGAGCTGATGAAAGAAATAGAACATCAATGCCTGCTTGAATTTTTTGGAGAAGGTCATCGTTTCGACGACTTGAAGCGCTGGTATACAACCCCTCAAATTCAGATGATCTTAAAAGGAAATGATAAACAGGGAGCATATAACTTCAGAGAAAAACATAAATACTTCCCTATCCCCGCAGGAGAACTTAACAACTCATCTGTAGAACAGAATAAATTCTGGAAATAATTAGAAACACTATTAAGAAACAGTTTATGAAAAAGATATATCTATTTTTAAGCACATCATTGTTCCTGTTGCTCGGAGGCGTTACGGCTTGTGACGACAACAGCCTGAGTCATGATGAAGTGAATATTCCGGACCCGGTAGTGATATCCGACGAAGATGACGGCATTTCAGCCGAACCGACTACAGAATCAGTAATCAGAATCCAACCGGAAAACAAGCATCAGGAGATTGACGGTTTCGGATGTAACTTCGGATGGGCGGAAGCTGTATACGGATGTATGAAACGTGAACAAATCATGGACGACTTGTTTGGCGAAAACGGATTGAGATTTAATATCTATCGTGGAGAGGTATGCGCCTCATCCGCCTCTGAAGATGGTAATACTTTTAATTTCAAAACAAATGAAAATTATCATCTGGGAGCACATTCTTCTGAACAGAAAACGCTCTTTAATTCAGATAACGGGAAATACAAAGAATATTCCCAACTATGGATCATTGACTACCTGTGCAAAAGAAAACTGATGGATATCTATTACTTCTTCTCCGTATGGACTCCTCCTGTAGTATGGAAATCTTTTGGCGAAGGCGAAGTAGCCAGTGGCGGAAGCGGTTCTTTCAATAGCGAACACAGTCAAGTTTATGCCGAGTTCCTGACAGGCTTTGCAAAAGCTCTTGAAGATAAATTCGGTATCAACGTCTATGGTATCTCCGGCTGGAACGAACCCGACCAAGCAATGGGAGGATGGGACGGATGTATGTGGGGAAATCAGCAAATGGCGGATTTCACGATGGACTATCTGCGCCCGGAACTGAATAAGCAAGGCTTACAGGACACAAAAATCATTTACGGTGAGTTGCCTTGGTGGGCAAATGCCGTGACATGGGTGGAAACTTCTTTGAAAAACAACCCGAATTTAGCGGACGCCAACATCGTTGCAGCAGGACATGGTTATTCTACAGTGGATGCCAATATCCTGCCAATGACAGCAGCTCAAGAAAAAGGAATCCATGTGTGGCAAACAGAGACTTGTGATGACAAAACCCGCGACGAAACGTGGAATGATGCAATGAAATGGGCAAAGAACTATCATGATTACCTGACAAAAGCCCAGACCAATGCCGTCGTATGGTGGGCAGGCGCACGTCAATGCACATCGACCGGAGAAAACCTTCTTCAAACAGATGCATGGGATTTCAGTAATTCATATTATCGCATAGACCGCTACTACTCTATCGGACAATTCTCCAGATATATCCAGCGAGGTTCAACGCGTGTAGACGTAGAAACGAAATCAACAACGGCGAACAGAATCCCAAAAGATTTGAGTGCATCCGCATACATCAAAGACGACACATATACCATTGTATTAGTGAACAAGTCAAAATCCAAAGCCTTCGATGCCTTGCTGGAAATAGACGGCAAAGATTTCGACAGTATGGTTTCATATACCTCCAGTTCCAGCGTGAAATGGTTGCGCAAAAAGCTGAATCCGTCTTCGACCGGCAAACGTTCTGTGACTGTTCCCAAATATAGTGTAGTAACAATCACCGGAAGGTTCAAATAAAACACAATCCGGCAAATTGAAAGAGGAACAATTAAGTTTTGTATTGTCAATAAAATGATTCCGGATTCCCTTATCGGATCTGGAATTATTTTATTAAAGAAATAGTATTATGAGTAGAATTTATGACAACAGATTGCGTCTTCTACAAGAAGCGCATGAGACTCTGATAACCCGCGCGAACAGGATTATTCTTCCCGGCAATGGGATTTTCGAAAGATACGAATACCCGGTTTTAACAAACGAGCATGCCCCTCTGGAGTGGCGTTACGACCTGAATCCGGAAACCAATCCATGGCTAATGGAACGGATCGGAGTCAACGCTACCATGAATGCGGGAGCCATCCAATGGAATGGAAAGTATCTGATGATGGTACGCGTAGAAGGAAATGACCGAAAATCTTTCTTCGCCATCGCCGAAAGTCCCAATGGCATCGATAATTTTCGCTTCTGGGAATATCCGATAGAGCTGCCTGACACAGACCCGAATGAAACAAATGTCTACGACATGCGTCTGACGGCCCACGAAGATGGCTGGATTTATGGTATATTTTGTAGCGAAAGCCTTGATCCGAACGCTGTACCGGGTGACCTGTCTTCTGCCATAGCCAAAGCAGGCATCGTGCGTACAAAAGATTTGAAAAACTGGGAACGACTGCCCAATCTGATTTCCAAAAACCAACAGCGCAATGTAGTGCTACACCCGGAATTTGTAAATGGAAAGTATGCCCTGTACACCCGACCGCAAGATAGCTTCATTGATGCGGGAAACGGAGGAGGTATCGGCTGGACGTTAATTGACGATATCACCCATGCGGAAATAAAAAAAGAAACAATCATTAATTATCGACATTATCACACTATAAAAGAAGTAAAAAACGGCGAAGGTCCTCATCCTATCAAAACCCCCAAAGGATGGTTACACCTCGCTCACGGTGTCCGTGCCTGTGCCGCCGGACTTAGATATGTCTTATATTTATATATGACATCCTTAGATGACCCAAGTAAAGTTATAGCCCAGCCGGGAGGTTACTTCATGGCACCTGTAGGAGAAGAAAGAATCGGAGATGTATCCAACGTATTATTCTCTAACGGATGGATTGCAGATGAAGACGGAACCGTTTTTATTTATTACGCTTCCTCCGACACACGGATGCATGTGGCAACTTCCACTATTGAACGATTAATAGATTATTGCCTGCATACACCGGAAGACAAACTTCGCTCAGCAACCTCCGTCAATAGTATCTCTAATCTAATAGAAGCTAACAAGCTCGTTATGTCGGAAACAGCTGTGGCATTATAGTTCCGGAATCATTAGTTAACCGGGAAAACGATTTCTAATCAAACAAGGTTCTTATACAACGAATGTATAGGAATCTTGTTTCTTTATATCGGCGCAAAAACTATAGAGTACACTCCAAAACAGCAGTATTATCGTGTATCTTTCAAGGTGCTCTATTCAGCATTTCAAACGTTAATACCTGATTTGCGGGATGTTAATATCTGACACGCCAAGTATTAACACTTGGGGAGTCAGATATTAAGATATGGGAAGTCAGATAAATAGTATCAGCATGGGTTAAAATAATATTTGTTTCTTCTCTATATTCGCCCTACTTTTGTATCGAATAGATAATTAATATATTAAACCAAATCAAAACAACGACATGAAATTACACACAGCCGATCTTCTTATCATCTGCGCCTATCTCATTACCATGATTATCATCGGACTCATACTGAAAAAGCGAGCTGCACAAAATATGGATTCCTATTTCCTAGGAGGCAAATCACTACCTTTCTATATGCTGGGGCTATCCAATGCATCCGGCATGTTCGACATTACAGGTACTATGCTGATGGTATACTGGGCATTCGCTTATGGCTTTAAAAGTCTTTGGATTCCCTGGTTATGGCCGGTATTCAATCAGATATTCCTGATGGTTTATCTGTCCGTGTGGCTGCGCCGTTCCAATGTACTCACCGGGGCCGAATGGATCAAAACCCGTTTCGGCAAAGGCAAAGGAGCTACCCTTTCTCACACAATCGTGGTAGTATTTGCTTTATTGAGCGTACTTGGCTTCCTGAGTTACGGATTTATAGGAATAGGTAAATTCATGGAAATCTTTATTCCTTGGGAAGTCATCTCACCTTATATTCCTTTCACTGTTTCACCGGAGTATGTTCCGCATGTATATGGCATTTTCTTTACAGCTATCGCCACCTTCTATGTAATGTTGGGAGGAATGCTGAGCATTGTATGGACTGATGTCGTTCAGTTCCTTATCATGACAGTAGCTGGCATCGTCATCGTAGTGATTGGTATGCAGATGGTGGCACCCGATATGATACACTCCTTTGTACCAGCAGGCTGGGATTCCCCTTTCTTCGGATGGACACTCGATATAGACTGGAGCAGTCGGATGAGCCTGTTAACCGAGCGAATGGCAAACGAACCTTACAGCCTGATAGGTATCTTTGTCATGATGGCTTTACTCAAAGGTATCTTCATGAGCATGGCCGGTCCTGCCCCCAACTATGATATGCAGAAAATCCTATCCTGCAAGTCGCCTAAAGAAGCGGCGATGATGAGTGGTTCTGTATCTGTAGTGCTATTAATTCCCCGTTATCTGATGATTATGGGATTTGCGTTACTGGCTATCTACTTCTTTAAGGAAGATGGAGGATTGTCACAAATGGAAGTTACACGCACAGACTTTGAGACAATTCTTCCTCATTTAATAACCCGATATGTTCCGTCAGGACTTGCCGGATTACTACTGGCAGGTTTGCTGGCAGCTTTCATGTCCACTTTTGCTTCTACCGTCAACGCAGCTCCCGCCTATATAGTGAACGATATTTATCTGAAATATATCAACCCGAAAGCAAGTGTCAAAACGCAGATACGCAGCAGCTATGTCATTTCTGTAGCGGTAGTAGTAGTCAGCACTATCATCGGATTCTTCCTGAAAGACATCAATGAAATATTCCAGTGGATTGTAGGCGCACTTTTCGGAGGCTATATCGCAGCTAACGTACTAAAGTGGCATTGGTGGCGATTCAACGGTGAAGGCTATTTCTGGGGAATGACTGCGGGAGTAATAGCCGCTATTGTCATGAAATTCACTGTACCCGATGCATGGGTAATCTACTTCTTCCCTGTATTATTCGGCATTTCACTGATCGGATGTATCATTGGAACTTATAGCGCCCCGGCTACAGATGAAGAAACACTTATCAGTTTCTATGTCAATGTGCGTCCGTGGGGCTGTTGGAAACCGATTCAGGAAAAAGCAATAGCACGCTATCCTCACATCCGGGTAAATAAAAACTTCAAAAGAGACGCATTTAATGTGTCTGTAGGAATTATCTGGCAATGTACTCTTACTATCATCCCCATGTATCTTGTTGTTCGTGAACAGCTGGGACTCTGGAGTTCTATCGCTTTGCTGCTGATTACTACGCTTATATTGAGAAAGACGTGGTACAAGCCTTTATGCAAAGAAGAAATAAGATACAACGAGGAGATGAAACAAATAAAAGAACAAAAAGAAGATTTAACTTAACACACTAAAACAGAGAACCGGCCATGAAAAGACTATCAGTAATACTATTGTCATTTTTATTATACCTTCCGCTATACGCTCAATTCAGAGGAACAGTCTATATCGACACCGATCAATCGGGCACATTCGACAAAGGAGACAAACCACTGGCGGGAGTGATGGTAACTGATGGAATGAATGTAGTAAAAACAGATAAAAAAGGACGGTTCTCCCTGCCAGGGTTCGAGAAAACCCGGTTCATCAGCATGACTACCCCTGCCGGGTTCGAGACGCAACAATTCTACCTCCCTGTCAAAGAAAACAGAAAGAGTTATGATTTCCTGCTGACCGAAAGCGAACGGACCCAACCGAGAGAGCATTCTTTCGTTCAAATCACCGATACGGAAGTAACCGGAGGAATGGGACGTTGGGTAACTGACTTACAACAATATGTAAAGAACGAAAAGCCTGCCTTTCTGATTCATACCGGAGATATCTGTTATGAACCGGGATTGAAAATGCACAATCAAGTAGTGAACGCAGAGACTATGAATTGCCCGGTCTACTATTGCATAGGCAATCACGACTTAGTAAAAGGCAACTATGGTGAAGAACTCTATGAATCGATTTATGGTCCGACCTGGTATTCGTTTGATATAGGCAACATTCATTATGTCGTTACCCCCATCGATCACGGAGACAATCCCACCGATTATACTCAAAGGGATGTATATAACTGGCTAAAAAACGACCTCGCCATGATGAAGAAAGATCAGTCATTGATTCTCTTCAACCACGATCTGTTCACCCCCGGCGATACTTTTGTTTTCAAAGCCGATAACGAACATATCCTCGACTTCCGTACCTTCAATACAAAAGCACAGCTCTATGGACACATGCACTACAACTATGTCCGTAATCAAAAAGGTATTTACACGATCTGCACCGGCACACTGGATAAAGGGGGCATCGACCATTCACCTTCTTCTTTCAGGGATATAAAAGTAGATGCAAATGATCATATCACAACGCAACTGCGATACACTTTCATTGAACCGCAAGTCGCCATCGTTTCTCCGATGGAGAATCAAACAGCCCCAATACATCCGGACAACAACCTGCTTCCGGTTTCGGTCAACACCTATAACTCACAGGCAAGAACATCGCGTGTTTCTTATATCCTGAATGATTTGGAAAATCATCAGGAAATAGCCAAAGGCGAACTGACTCCCCGCAGTGACTGGAACTGGAGTGAAAACATCCAAATTCCAGCTAATACAGACGGAAAGAAGCTGGGGCTGACAGTGACCTCATTCTTCAACGACGGAAAGAAAGCGACTGCCACAAACCGATTCCTTTATCAAAAGGACTTTAAATTGACTTCCATTCCGGGAAAAGACTGGAACACTTTACTTCAGAATGCCAGTCATTCCGGCGGAATAAATGACTCTCAGATCAAACTTCCCCTGCAACTCCAATGGACAGCAAACACAAGCAGTAATATTTTCATGACGTCCCCCATCATCACCAGACAAAAAGTATTCATTGCCACTACCGACGACAACACGTCACTCAATACATACATTTGTGCATTCGATTTCAATTCCGGCAAACAAATATGGAAATTCCGCACGGAAAACTCAGTAAAGAATACGATTGCCTATGAAGATGGAATCATTATCTCCCAAGATGCCTCCTGCAATCTCTACGCCCTTGACGCAGAATCAGGAAAACTACTGTGGCAGCAATACATCCACCTGAATAGCTATCCTTATCTGACGGAAGGACTAACAATAGACAAGGGAATCGTTTATGCCGGAATCGGTACCGGACTTTCAGCCTACGACTTGAAAACCGGAAAAGTAATATGGACAAACAAAGACTGGAAACAACGGGAAGGCTCTACCACCACACTCACCGTTGCCGGAGATGTATTAATCAGTGGAACGCAATGGGGAGGGCTATACGGCAACGATATCCGTACAGGCAAACAACTTTGGAAACTCTCTGATAACGGACTCGGTAACCGGGGAGCTTCTCCGGTCTATAAAGATGGGAAATTGTGGATCATTTCTTCCAAGAGCTTTTTCATAATAGAACCTCAAACCGGAGAAGTACTCCAACAAAAAGAGTTATCAGCCAATCTGGATGTTACGTCTACACCGCTTGTCACCGAGCAAGAAATTATATTCGGAACCGCAGACCGTGGAATCATGGCACTGGACAAATCCACACTTTTCATCAAATGGAAAGCTGAAACAAAACCTTCACTCGTATATACAGCCCCTTATTCTTCCACTCCACAAGCCGGAGTAGAAACAAGCCCTGTATTATCACAAGGAATTGTTTACATCGGAGCTTCCGACGGATACTTATACGCCATCGACCAAGCAACGGGAATTATCAAAGACAAGCTGAATCTCGGGGCACCCATTTTCTCCACAGTGGCAGTGTCAGGAAATAAAATGATAGTTTGTGACTTCGCCGGGAATGTCTATTGCATAACTACCCCCTTTTCTCTAAATATCAGTCCGGAGAACGATTTATAACTTTTTATTTTTCCCGGTCAGCTCTCCGGGCACACAGTTTTCTCGCCCCACAGCGTTGTAATTTAAAGATTATCACGTATCTTTGCCCCTCAATCATAAATACGAGATATGGCTATTACAATCAAGAAAGTCTCTACAAAGAGAGAACTTAAGAAGTTTATTCGCTTTAATTACAGGATGTATAAGGGCAACCCCTATTCCGTGCCCGATCTCTACGATGATATGCTCAACACATTCAACAAAAAGAAGAATGCGGCATTCGAGTTCTGTGAAGCAGACTATTTTCTGGCATACCAAGACGACAAAATCGTAGGCCGTGTGGCTGCTATTATCAATAACCGTGCCAACGAAAAATGGGATGCTAAAAACGTCCGTTTCGGATGGATAGATTTCATAGATGATCCTGAAGTATCATCCGCACTTATCAAAACTGTAGAAGACTGGGGAAAAGAACGAGGTATGACCCATATTGCCGGACCACTCGGATTTACCGACTTCGATGCTGAAGGAATGCTGATTGAAGGCTTTGACCAGCTCAGTACGATGGCCACCATCTATAATCACCCGTACTATCCCGTACACATGGAGAAACTCGGTTTCGAGAAAGACGCCGACTGGGTGGAATACAAAATCTACATCCCCGATGCCATCCCCGACAAGCACAAGCGTATCTCCGAACTGATTCAACGAAAATACAACCTGAAGATAAAGAAATACACCTCCGGAAGAAAAATAGCCAAAGACTACGGACAGGAAATCTTCGAACTGATGAACGAAGCATACAGCCCGCTCTACGGCTACTCCCCGCTGACACAACGGCAAATCAACCAATACGTAAAAATGTATCTTCCGATTCTTGACTTACGAATGGTTACCCTTATCACCGATGCCGATGACAAGCTGGTTTGCGTAGGTATCTCGATGCCTTCACTGGCCGAAGCCCTGCAAAAATCACACGGACGATTACTGCCACTCGGATGGTTTTATCTGCTGAAAGCATTATTCATGAAACGTCGTGCCAAAATGCTTGACCTACTGCTTGTAGCAGTGAAACCGGAGTACCAAAATAAAGGTGTTAACGCTTTGTTATTTTCCGATTTAATTCCAGTTTATCAAAAATTAGGTTTTATCTTTGCGGAAAGCAACCCCGAACTGGAACTGAACGGAAAAGTTCAGGCACAATGGGATTACTTTGAGACTAAGCAACATAAGCGCCGCCGTGCGTTCATCAAAGAGATAAAATAAAAAGCAACTATGGAAGAGAACGAATTGATACCTGTAGACAACAACAATACAGTAGAGTACACAGATGACAATATCCGCCACTTAAGCGACATGGAACATGTACGCACACGCCCCGGTATGTATATCGGCAGGCTGGGCGACGGTGCGCATGCCGAAGACGGAATCTATGTCCTTCTGAAAGAAGTCATTGACAACAGTATCGACGAGTTCAAGATGCAAGCCGGTAAGAAAATCGAAATTACCGTTGAAGAAAACCTCCGTGTCAGTGTTCGCGACTACGGTCGAGGCATTCCGCAAGGAAAACTGATTGAAGCCGTAAGCATGCTGAATACAGGTGGTAAGTACGACAGCAAGGCATTTAAGAAAAGCGTCGGCCTGAACGGTGTCGGTGTGAAAGCCGTCAACGCATTGAGCTCTCGTTTTGAAGTACGCAGTTACCGTGACGGTAAAGTACGCATCGCCACTTTCTCGAAAGGCAACCTGCTAACTGACATGACGCAGGACACCGAAGAAGATAACGGAACATACATCTTCTTCGAACCGGATGCCACACTGTTCGTAAACTACTGCTTCAGGCCCGAATTCATCGAGACAATGTTACGCAACTACACGTATCTGAATACGGGACTTGCCATCATCTACAACGGCCACCGAATCTTGTCACGTAACGGTCTGGTAGACCTGCTGAACGACAATATGACGGCAACCGGACTCTATCCTATCATCCACCTGAAAGGAGAAGACATCGAAATTGCTTTTACACATACCGGACAGTACGGAGAAGAATATTACTCCTTCGTCAACGGGCAGCATACTACCCAAGGAGGTACTCATCAAAGTGCCTTCAAGGAACACATCGCCCGCACCATCAAAGAGTTCTTCAACAAGAACATGGATTACACCGATATTCGTAACGGGCTGGTGGCAGCCATCGCCGTCAACGTAGAAGAACCGATCTTCGAAAGCCAGACTAAAACCAAACTGGGCTCTACCAATATGGCTCCCGGAGGTATGACAGTCAACAAATACGTGGGCGACTTCATCAAACTGGAAGTAGACAACTTCCTGCACAAGAACGCGGACGTAGCGGAAGTGATCCAACAAAAAATACAGGAATCGGAAAAAGAACGCAAAGCGATCGCCGGCGTAACAAAATTGGCTCGCGA
>OCPY01000848.1_pt1 | contig 17127 bp, 6 predicted proteins | sample 1538821 | NCBI WGS metagenome assembly OCPY01 (sample SAMN04571728, study PRJEB22368) | human gut metagenome | biome: human gut; material: stool | host: Homo sapiens | place: Luxembourg | collected 2012-12-07 | reverse complement strand
GCCAGCCAGTCGGGACCGATACGCAAACGGGCGGGAGCGGTACAAGGATATTCACTGCGAGGTTGGGCCAGGCGCATAGGGTCCAAGTCATAGAGTTTGTGGTCGGCATCCTTCACTTCAGTCATTAAATCACCGCAACGTTCGTCCGTAGTAAGGTAATAGTAGAAACGGTTCCAGGCGGCCTGGCTGATTCGCGCTTCTTTAGCTCCGCATCCCCAATGACTTACATTATGCCGACTGCCTAATCCGGCATTGGGACCGATATGATAGACATCCACTTCGCCTGTATGACGCGTCATAGCTTCTGCCATACGCCAAATATCAATACGCCCGGTACGCAGGAAATTATACCATAGCCACATATTAGAAGCCAGTTCCGTATTGTCCCAGGCAAATCCTCCGACATCGTAACGCCAGGTATGACGAACAGGGTCATAAGCGTGCATCACATCACCATAATTCCAGAAACCGTACCACTTGTTTTGTTCGATTGCTTTCTGATAGAAGTCAATGTAAGCATCCAAGCGGTCTTCTACACGAGTACGGAATGGAGTAGTACGGTCGGGGAGACTCCATATCCCGAAAGCCTGGCGGGCATGAAGATAATTCGGGGTTGGCATTAACAGACTAGGGCTAGAAAATTGTTTGGCATAATCAGCAAAAGCCTTTTTTCCGGCATAGCCACTTTGTGGGATCAGTGTCAACGTAGTTGTACGGGCAATGCCGTATGGCGTGCTCATACCTTCCTGGACATCTTCATAGCTGGCATTCAGGTCATGAGCTATACGATCATAATGCCGCAAATCCATAGGTTCGGACTCCGGGCTCCACAACCAGGCGGTAAGGGTAGCTACCGGGGTTCGTGCGTCTGAAATTTCAATAGAAGAGGGATAAGACTGCCAAAAGTCATGCATACAAAGTCCTAATCCTCCGGTAATATCTCCGACAAAAATATATCCATCGCTACGTGTGCCGGAAAAGGTTCCTATCCAGGGATTATCGTTATTGGCACGTTTACGAATGGAGAAAGCATCGGCAGTGAGTTGAGACAGACGGTAGTCATTCCATGAAGCCCAGTTATCGAGCAGAGAGCGGTTCTTTTCATCGAAAGATTCATAAGGCGGAATACGTTTGCCTTCCATTTGCTGCTGTTGCAGGGAGGGTTCATCTGTTGGCTTCTGTTGTGCATCCTTCTTTTCATTACTATTTTTCTTAATATCTGTCTTATTTAAAGTGAGTATGCGACGCCCTACCAATGGTTGTACCGGCTCGCTCCACACTCCTCCATCTGCACACGAGAAAGCAATATGACGATTATACAGAGCTTCACGCATAGGAACATCGAAACGGATACCCAAACTACGAATGAAATCTTTCTTCTGATCTCCGTCATAGACGAAGCTATGTACCATTTTGATCTGTTCACTGCCACCATAAAAGTAGAGACGTACCACAAAAGGAAGCCACTCACGGTTATTCAGTTTGTTCATATCAGAGTTATTCGCATAATTCCCTTTCCCTTCAGAGTGATTCGTATCAATCTTCTTATTCCTGTTCCGATGTATCCCTTCCAACTTTACAAGTGCCCGTACAGAGCCCAGACGTTCTATGGTTACTGATTTTATTTCCCCTATGTAACGAGTAAAAGATATTTGAGATGTATTTTCTTGAATCGGCTCGCTTTGAGTATTACAAATCAGACGCGCTTTCTCTCCTACTTTAGTTCCTTTATACAATAGGCTATCAATCAGGAAATCTCCGCGTCGGGGAATAAATACGGAAATTAGCCCTGTTTCAATTTGAATATTTTCAGGCGTTTCAGTGATTGCAATAGAAGCATTAGGCTGTTTATTGATAGTTTTTGCTTTCCGGGGGGCTTTTTCTAATGTCAGTCTTTCTGTTCCGGCAGGAATGACTCCGGCAACTCCGCTCCATTTCACGGAACCATCCGGCCAGTAAGCCAATGGCCAAGTATCTACCGGAATCTCTTGATTTCTATCTGTTTTTAGTCGCAATGAAGTTTCAGGAAATAGGTAGCCTTCATCAAAAGGAACTCCGAAGCTTACAGCTTTGTCTTGTTCAGGAGTATTGCCGATCCAATGTAAAGGAACAGTAGACGTTTGGGATGGCAAACATTCGTAGCGGAAGTTTGTAATGCGGGTACGGGATAAGGTGGTACGAAAGCCGAACCATCCTTCTGTCAGAGGTTCGGCATCGCGGAAGTCCACCAGTCGCTTGCCGTCTATGTAATAACTAACCCTATTATTTTCATTTGTTATCTTAATGTGATACCAGTGATTCGCTTTTAGCAAATGTTCGGTATCTGTATATTCTTTCAATATGGCAGGACGTACTTTGGGATCTGTGATTCCTGCTTCATTGCCGTCATAACGACGGAAGCGTGTAGTAGAGTTATAATTTCCACCATATCCCATGTAATAGAGTTGCAAAGAATAACAATTCAGAAAGATTCCGCTACGCCACTTCTCACGTTTCCATATATTATCAGGATGTTTGGGGTCCGAAGCCATCCAAAAGCAATTCAGGTCACTCAAACGGTCTCCTTCTTTTTCTACAACTACACATGCATCATATTCAATGGTTACCCGTCCGCTCATCTTTTCTTTCCTCCATAAGGTAAGGCCTTTAGGAGACAGTATTTCAGCGGTATCGCCCTGAAATGTCACTTTATAATCCGGAGATTCCGACTCTACCTTCCAATATTTATGAAACTGGCGAGTGTTGAGGCCGGAAACTTTATTGTTTTGTGCGTTTGTTCCTAAAGTGATGAAGAGGAACAAAAGGATAAAGAGTTTTTTCATATGTATATTTGCTATCTCACCTTACAAAGGTAGGGAGAGCCGATCAATTAAGAAATAGAATATTATCCATATATATGGCGATTCGTTCAACTATGAAAAAAAGAACAACCCGACAGTTAGCCGGATTGTTCTTTTTCAACAAACTCATATCAAATAAGAGATTTCTTATTCAAAAACCTTTTTATTCTGCTTTTTTCAAAGTTTCAGCACCTACATAGTAACCTAAGTTAGTTCCCTGGTTATATCCCATATTCTGCATCGCTTGAGACATATCATAATTATGATCGGTCATCAAGTGAGGAAGACGGAATTCGGTAGGATGATTCGTGGAGAATATATAAATAGATTTCATGTCACTTGAACCCATTATTACTTCTTCACGATAGTCACCGAGAAAATCACCATAGTAACAAGGATTGTATTTGGTGCTATGGTTACCGTCATTGCTACCGTAAGTTCCAAAATATACCAAACGAGTCTTATTCGTCTTGTTTACATCAGGGTTCTCTTTATAGCTCACGACACAAGCACGGTCCAGCATTTCTCTTGTCGGCTGCCCGCTCCAATAAATGGCTACATTATACAAAACTCCACCACCAATACCTGTAGGATATGTACTGGATACCAATCCACTGCCACTACAACTGAATACCCCTTCCTGCAAAGAAGACCAGTACTCAAAATTCGGGCTATCCGGATCGATATCTGCCACAATACAACGACCGACATCAGTAGTCGAACCCGCTCCATGGCCGGTAATCAAGCCACCATCTCTTGCATCAATCACTTGACATCCATAACCGTGTCCTTGTCCATTATAATTGCCCGGTTCTTCAAATGAAGCAACAATTTGCAATCCTGAACGGTCTTTTATAAATTTGCCAACACATAAACAGTCACCATGACCGTTTCCGGTACACCACAATTCGCTTCCATCATCATCTATAGCCGCAGAACCATACAAGATTTCATCTTTTCCATCATCGTCCAAGTCCGCTACACGAAAACTATGCGAACACATGGACAACCATTTTGAAGAATGTTCGGCTGTATCAAACTTCCAACGGGTTTCCAGTTTATTCCCTTTCAAATCGAGTGCCCATACTTGCCAATTATGATAAATACCTCTACTGATGATCAGACTGGGGTTGCTTGTTCTCACTCCGGTCGCTTCGTCAGGTATACCATCCAGATAAGCCACCCCGATAAAGAAACGGTCCATGCGGTTTCCGTAATCATCTCCCCAATATTCACTCCAATATTTAGCACGCGACGCTTTTGAACCACTTCCACCACGAGGAATATTATCCACCCGGGTAATTTCACGTCCATCATATCCACGGCAAATAGAGATATATTCGGGACCTTCCATTATCAAACCGCAAATTGTATTAATACTTGCTCCCGAATACCAGCCCACAGCGTCAGTCTGACGAATTCGATAATCGTTCACATTACCATAAGCATCGGTAATGACCTTACCATCCCCAAACTTTGTACCTTCTGAAGAGCGGAAAGCTATTTCACATAAACCATCTCCATCAAAATCGTATAAAATATATGAAGTATAATGTGAACCGGAACGAATATTGATTCCCAAATCAATTTGCCACAAAAAAGTACCATCCATCTTATAAGCTTCCAACAAGGTCGAACCATTATTCCATCCCCCCTGGTTGGCACCATCATACGGTTCTCTCTTCACCACAATCTCCAATTCACCGTCACCGTCCAAGTCACCTAGCTGAATATCATCAGGAGAATATGTAATCGACGCATCGGGTACATTCATGTTTAATCTAATCTCATGATAAAACTTTTCTGCCATTTCAGAGGTAAAGGTATAATCGCAAAGCGTTTCAGCCTGATTGGCAAGAGTGACCCGGTATACATTCGTTTTTGATACATCAATATCCGCATCCACCCAAGATGTAGTATTTGAAATAGGTTTCTCATTCAATCTCACTTCCGTCTCACCGTCTACCGACTTATAAATATCAAAAGCAACATTAGACGGATCGGTCTTCAGTAATCTCCAGCTAATCAATGCGGATGATATGCCGGAAGAGTTATTGGCGTCAACATTTGGTGCCGGGTCGTAACTAACCCACATTGCACGGCTACCCGTTATAACTTCAGTAGGCAGAGGCGGCAACTCCTCTTCCGTCTGATTGCCATTGTTCACTTCAACGACGGGGTCATTATCCGAGCAGGCAACTATGGCCAGCAGACAAAACAGCCCCAGTATTATATAATGTTTCTTCATTTCTTTCGTTTTTTTATTCTATAAACATCCGTTCTATGCAAGAATATCCTATCACTATTCATCAGCATTCCGGTTGTGGGTTACCACCCCGGATTCTGCTCCAAATTAGGATTCTTAGATTTTTCACTCTGCGGAATCGGGAAGAAATACATCTTATCATCCCAACTTCTTTCTTTTACCTTACGTTCATACGTATAAGTATCATCCCCATTCTTCGTAATCTTCATTTCAACAATGTTCTTGAAATGTTTGTCACCCTCCTTCCAACGACGTACATCCCAAAAACGATGTCCTTCAAAGGCCAATTCTACCATACGTTCATTCTGATATTTCTTCCAGAAAGCATCATTGGTCATCCCTTGAGGGAATCCGGGCATCTCGGCACGCGTACGAACTACTTTGATAGCATCCACAGCCGAAGTTGTAAATTCACTATCCGTTGCATACGGACTACCCAGATACTTATATACAGCTTCCGCATAATTCAAATAGAACTCTCCAAAACGGAATGTAATCCATGAATGATAGGTCTTTGAAGCTGTACCGGCACGTAAGTCTACTGCCGTCTGACAATACTTCTTCAGATAATAGCCAGTCGGAGTTCCGCCACTCAAAGGCTCCGCATTTAGTCCGCCCTGATAGGTTTGCAGAGGAACAGTATTCCAGTTAGGCCACTTTTCGTCCCCATTCTTGGCAATAGTCAGATAGAAACGAGGGTCGCGGTTGGTATAATAAGGATTAGCAGGATCATAGTTATCCAACTCGTCCGGACGCAACCCTGTATCCTTCATCTCATACGCATCCACCAGTGTCTGTGTGGGACAGTTTCCACCTTTACAATTTTCCAACCCTACCGGGAAGTTATATCCCTCAAAAGAATTAGTGGTAGTAGTGGCACGACGGAGAAAAATCAATTCATTAGTAGCGTCATTGTAATTGTCCTTGCTCCAAAGTGATGAATAATCCTCCACTAAGAGTTTTGCCTTTTCAGCAAATCCATTACTGTCATCTAAAATTTCCTTATTGGCTTTAGCTGCACGATACCACAGTTCTCTATTATCAGTCGGATTAAATAAAGGACTTGCCGCATACAATGCTGCACGAGCTTTCAAGGCCAATACCGTTTTACGGTTGGCACGTCCTGTTTCCGCCGGACTACTAGGCAATGCCATATCTCCCAGTTTACTGTAATCGACGATAATCTTATCTTTTATATCATCACATTCGGCTATGATATAATCAAAAATCTCCTGTGCCGGTCTGCGCGATAACGTATTCGATTCTTCGGCTGTTAATATATGGTCGCTAAACGGCACATCTCCATATTGCCGTACCAAGTTAAAGTAGAAATATGCACGAAGGAAACGTACCTCATACTGGTAATTGGTATAGCGGAACATCTGTTGTGCATAATCACTGTTCAAAGCCAACTCGGGAAATGTCAGTCCGGTAAACTTCTCCAGATATAAATTACAATTGGCTATCCCTTCATAACAGGACGTCCACATGCTACTTTTAGCATTCGACGGACTCCAAGAACCATTGTAAAAGTCTTCAATCTGATTTCCCGAATAAGCATATTCGGACTCATCGGTAGCAGAACCAAGAATTGCCCCGCTATAGTTTCCAAAGTCCACATCCATGGACAAATAGATATTTGTTATCAGCCCTCCTACATTACCGAAGTTGAGCTTCACAAAATCCTCATCATAATTATTGTACTCATGATATTCCATCTTATCTGAGCAGGAACCGAGTGCGGCTACACACATCATTCCGTAGATAATGTTTTTCAGTTTCATTCTTTCGCTTTGTTTTTATGATTAAAAACCAATCGTAACACCGACTACTACACTCTTATTCAGCGGAGTCGCTACACCATAACATTCCGGATCTGTCACATCAATATGATCTGAACAGAACAAGTCTGTTCCTCTGACATATAACTTGGCACTCCCCAATATCTTAGTCTTCTTCATCCATTCTTCCGGAAATCTGTAATACACCTCCGCGTTACGTAACTTCAAGAATGACCGGTCCGCCAACCAAACTGTATTAGCCTGATAGTTATTGGCATTACTCTGTGAACTCAAACGAGGATATTTGGCATTTTGATTTTCCGGTGTCCAACGATTCTCATAATAATGAGTAGAAAGTGTCGTATTATTTATCAACGGCCAAAACATACTCTTCGTATTCAAGACAGCAGAATAGTTACCTGTTCCCTGAAACATTACATCTACTCCAATCCCTTTCCATTCGGCTCCCAAATGGAAAGAATAATAAATTTCCGGAGCCGTCGTACTATAACCGATAGCTGTTTTATCATTGGCATCAATGATTCCGTCTCCATTCACATCTTTATATTTTATGTCTCCCGGCACTACCGTACTAAAGTTTTGCGGAAGGCTGTTTGCTATATCTTCTTTATCTTTGAAGAAACCTTCAGCTACCATTCCATATACTTGTCCCAACCGATTTCCTGTTTGCACAAGATTCTTATACAAACGCGGTTCTTCCAGTTGTTCCTTAATTTCATTCTTATTCCAAGCAAAATTACCGCCAAGGTTGAACACTACATCTCCTAACCGTTTCATATAGTTAAGTCCTAGTTCCACGCCATAGCTATCAACGATTCCGGCATTCTCGAACGGAGCATCTACGCCCAACACATCGGTATATTTTCCTTCGGAAGAGACCCAAATATCTTTTCTCCGTTGGTAATAGCCTTCTGCCGTCACGTCCAGTCCATTGAACAACACGGCATCAACACCAACATTGTATTTATACGCTTTCTCATGTGTCGAATTAGCAGTTGCCAGGCGCCCGATAATAGTACTTCCGAATTCAGAGTCGTAACTACTGTTAAACTTATATTGCGTACCGGTAGTCGTATAAATCTGATCCCAATAGTCATATACGGTAGTACTTCCGTCTTTAGGCAGATAATCAACATTGATCACTCCAAACGAAGCGCGCAATTTCAGGAAGTTCACCCAAGACACATCTTTCAACCATTTTTCTTCCGAAAGCACCCAAGCAGCAGAAATGGTAGGCGAGAAAGCCCATTTATGCCCCGGTGCCAATAAACTGGAGGCCGAGCCAACCAATGCCAGATCCAAATAATAGCGATTAGAGAAACCTACATGATTATACCAGGATACATTTTGCCGATAAATAGTGGTATTCAGACCGTATGAATCACGATATTCATAATCCCATTTCAATTGAGAATACACATCCCACTTTTGGAACGAGCGATTATAATCTACACTACCTGCAAAGTTAAATTGGCGCGCCCAGTTGTCAATACCTGCACCCGAACCCATTTCACTGGATTCGCCACCTGAAATGGCAGTATAAAACGGACCGTTAGTTGTCCAGCTTGTTGCATAACCGGCATACGTATAAGTCTTGCTATGGTCTTCCAGAATATTGGAATAGTTGTCATAAGCTAAACGAAAGTTTGCTCCCAATCCTTTCAGCAAACCAGATAAATCTTGTGACAAGGTAAGGTCGGCAAACAAACTGCGAGAGTGTCCTTTAGAATAAGCAGCTCCCTGCGATTGTGCGACAGGATTCGATGTTCCCGCCCAAGTAGTACTTCCTCCCCAACTGTCATCTTCCGTACGAACCGGAAAAGCTGCAGAAGGAATCGAATAAATCATATCCCATAGGTTAACCGAAGCCCCCGGAATCCGAGATTCGGACAAGGTACCGAGAAGATTCAACTTCAATTTGGTAGTGGCGGTTAAATCAATATCCAGATTTGTACGCAAATTAGCACGTGAATACATATTCTGTGTAGAATATCCGTCATTTGCATTCGGGGTTTTGATAAACCCTTTGTCTGTTAATAAATTCGCCATAGTATAGTAGCGGAACTTTGCTCCTCCTCCACGGAATTCGATCGTATATTTATTAGACACTCCTCTGTCTTTAAAGGTTTCATCAATCCAGTTCACATTAGGATAGAGATAAGGGTACATACGGGAAGCCCCTCCACTACCTACTCCATTACGGAAAGCATCGACTTCTTCCGGAGTATACCGAGCTCCCAAACCTTCATATCCACGCGCTTCATTCACTGCAGAAGCATACGTAGCCGCATCCACAAATTCCGGACGTCGAGACTGTGTGTTAATGATATGATCATACGTAAAGGTTATCTCTTTTGTTTTGTACTTACCACGCTTCGTCGTAATCAAGATCGCACCGTTCACTCCTTTGTATCCGTACAATGCCACAGCCGCGGCATCTTTCAGGATGGAAACGGATTCTACTTCTTCTGGGCTCACCAAGCTCATGTCTCGTTCCAAACCGTCAACCAGCACAAGCGGTGTACTACTTGACAAGCTCTGCAAACCACGTACATAAAAGGTAGGATCTGCCATTAACCCGGTACTGGCCGCATTCTGCAAAGTAGTAAGGCCCAATCCATATCCATATAAAGAATTGGATATATTCCGGGAAGACCGCTTATTAAACTCTTCATTATAGGTGGTAGAAACTGCTGCCGTTGATTCATGACGATTGAATGTCCGGTTAGCTCCCACATCAATAGTCTGAGCTGCATATCCCATCACAATGGTCATCGGACCATCAGTCTTTGCCACAACTGTGGTAGAGCCTTTGTCGACAGAAACGACACTCAAGCGTTGTCCTTTCTCGACCGCAATCTCGAATTTACCATCTTTATCAGTTTCAACCCGGGTCTCCACTGCGCCACCTTCCACATTAACGGACGCTCCATAGACTGGGTTTCCCGATTTATCAACAACAATACCTATAATGTTGTTGTCTGTATTCTGTGCTCTGACCGGAATGCTCAAACAAACCAGTAAAGCCAGTATCAGAATCTTATTTTTTCTCATATAAATCAATATTCAATATTGTTTTAATCTATTTCGCTGTCTCACATTACCAACCCGGATTCTGAATCAATCCATATCCTTTGTTAATTTCCGTTTGCGGGAATGGAGAAAGATACCATTTGGGATCAAATCCGTATGTCCACCAACGACGGACCGGTTTGGATAACTCAAACCTTTCATATTCAAAACGAGTAGGCTGCAATGCCCCCTTGTTCTTATCTCCTTCATTCCATTTAGCATTTCCCGTTATACGATTACCGGTATCATCCAAACGATAGGCGAGCAACCCGTGCAGGCGCTTCTCGAAACGATCGGCACGCTTGTAACGGACAAGATCAAAGTAACGGCTATCTTCAAGCCCCAATTCCCGAACACGCTCGCACAGCAATTCTTCCAATAAGGCTGCTTTGTCAGAAAGTAAATTCTTATCTGTAACACACTCCGCCAAATCTTTCTTCAATCCTACGCGGGCACGTACTATATTCATTTGGTCAATAGCACCCCGGTGATCATTCTTGGCTTGAAGCAAGGCCTCTGCATAAGTTAAATAAATGTCAGATAAACGAAGATATACCCAATGCGTATACTGACGTTGGTACTCTGTTCCCAAATAATATTTCATATTTTTATAACCAGTCGCATAGTTACCTGATTCAAGTGCAGCATTTTGTCCTTCATCGTATCCTCCGACCCACAATTCATAAGGTAAACCGGACATTGTTCCTGCACTCCAGTCTAACATCTTCGGCAATCCGTTTACCATGCAATGCTCATACAGACGAGGATCACGGGTTAATACGATTTCCGACAATAGTTGTTCTCCATTTTTGAATGTTCCGGTCAGGAACATTGCATCCAACTTACCTTCTGTTTCCGTCTTTTTCCAGTCAAACGGAGTACCGTCGGCCCATGGGAACATCTCCACATATTCCTGTGTAGGCGGATATTCGGTACGACAAAGTGACGGAACAGCCCAGGAATGCCACATATAAGAACTTGAGTTGAAAGCGTCCGACATATTCGTGCGGACAGAATGCAAGACCTCCTTGCTGTTCTGACGAATATATCCCATACGATATGCCTGCCGATACTGTTCCGGTGTTTCTTCCGAAGCCTTATTCAGGCTATATCCGCCTTGACTCTCCAGCTCTTTAAAGAATGCTTCACAAGCCTTCAAACAGTTATCCCAAAGTTCCGCATGGTAGCCGCCGTACCATACCAGATGCTGCTGTTCAGCCTCTGAGTTTCCTCCTGCATATCCGTTGACATCGTTAAACAACGGAGAAGCGGCAAATTGCCAGATTTTGCATTTCAATGCCATCGCACCGGCCTTTGTCCAGTGTCCGGCCTTGCTGGCAAGATCGGCATCAGCATAAGCCCACACCAATCCACCGGAATTGATAGCATCATCCAACATCTTTATCATGTAGTTAACAGTCTCCTCTACCGTAGCACGGGGGATTTCATAACCTGACTCCGTACCGGTGAATGAAGCATATAACAATGGAAGACCTCCATAATGACGGAACATATCAAAATAGCGTGCCGCAATCAGGCATTTAGCTTCTGCCACCAACTGAGTTTTTTCAGTGCTATCCATGCCCGGCACTCTATCTATATTTTCCATTAACAACCAGCACCAGCGCACTACTTCCCATACCATTTCCCGTGTATATGGGAAAATATTACCACGCGTGCCATAGTTGGCATTGAGAGAACCCAAATAATACTGCTGATATACAGTTGCGTCACTAAAATAAAGTGACCAGCAGTCTGTTAGCGCATCCTTCTTTCCTAAATAAGGACTGGAAGAATCAGGAATATTACCGTTACTGTCCGTATTATAAGGTAATCCGTAATACTGTCTACTGTAACAGGTATTCAAAAATTGGCGCGTATATTCCGCACTATTGAACACTGTGTCAATAGTAGCATTTCCGCCCGGTGCCTTATCCAAAAAAGAGTTTCCGAATTTAATTTCGTCCACACATGAAGTGGAAACCAAACAAACCGCCGCTCCCAACATCGCACCGATGAACCATTTATTTTGTAATTTCATTGTATCTTTCCTTTATCTATTTTAGAATCCTAATTTCAAGCTCAACGTATAAGTCTTGGACAATGGATAAGAAGGTGCATTAGTAGCTCTTGCCTCCGGATCACCCCACAAATAAGGTGTAATCGTCCACAAATTATATCCTGCAAAAGCCAACTGACATGTATTCAGTCCAAGTTTCTTCATTAATGGGAAGTGAAAATTGTATGCCACCTGAAGAGTTTTCAAACGCAAGTATTTGGCATCTTTCTCATATAAAGTGGAAGTAGCATAATTATTCTTTGCATTATCAATGGTAGCTCTCGGATACTCCGAAGATTGTGACGGATTTTCCGGTGTCCATGTATGATCCAGATGGTATGCCAACAATCCTCCCTGCTCGCTATTGGAAGATGAATAAAACGGTTGACGAAATACATCCGAAATCATACGACTTACATTCCAGGCCCCTGTCCATTGAGTACTTATTTCCAGATTCTTCCAACTGAATCCTAAATTAATACCTAGCATATATTCAGGATCGTCTGTAAAGCCATAGTCATAACTTGCATCATTTGCATCAATCTTACGGTCACCATTCAAGTCAACATATACTGCATCTCCATTTTGAAGAATACTCTCGTGAGTGGGGAACGGACGATTAAATGTCTGCTCATATAGCGCAGGTGTATCCTCATCATAGAAGCGCCAGAAAACATATTGACTACGCGAACCGATACGGTGTCCCTTCTGATATTGATATAAATTATTCTGCGGTGCTTCCTTCTTTTCAAGAATCTCATTCTGATTATAAGAAAGGTTAATACCCGCCCAATAACGGAAATTATCGCCAATCTTATCGTTCCATTTTAAAGAAAGTTCCCAGCCCCAACTGTCTACACTTCCTAAATTTGAATAGGGAGTAATGAACCCTAACATTCCCGGAGCTGTACCGTCACGCAAAAGGATGTCATTACGACGTTCTTTATAATATTCAAAGGTTGTTTTCAGACGGTCATCAAGGAAGTTAATATCAACACCATAGTTCCGTTTCAGAGCTTTTTCCCATGTCACAGCAGCATTATTCTTAGCTACCTCACGTGCCCCTAGACTAACAGTACCATTATCTGTACCGAATCCATATCCCCAAGCGTTAGTCGCTCCTCCACTTGCTGTTACACGATTCGCCAAATCACCTAAACCGACATTATATGGATCAGCCATATACATAAATCGCGATCCCCCAATATTATCGTTACCTACTAAACCGACACTGGCACGTAATTTCAAAAAGCTAACCACCGACTTCAAAGGACGGAAAAACTTCTCTTCACTCATCACCCAACCTATAGAACCAGCCGGGAAATAAGAAAAGCGCAAATCGGACGCAAAGTTTTCCGAACCGTTATACCCCACATTAAACTCTGCCATATAGCGGCTCTTCCAATCATAAGTGACACGTCCGACTAATCCGACATATCCATGAGGAATGTCCGAATATACTTTCGGATAATATTCTTTCTGTTGATTATATAAGAATAAAGCTGTCACTGTATGATCACCAAAAGTACGATTATAATTAAAGCTGGCTTCCATATACCAATTACGCGCTTTACCTGTAGTATACGAATACTTCACATCCGTATTCTCTCCAAACTTACGATAAGCAATACTACCGTCATCCATCAATACAGGAGTGTATGTAGCAATAGACCCACCAGAACCTACTTTATTAACTGTAAATGAGCTGTTATAAGATCCTTTCACTTTAAAAGAAAGTCCTTTAGTCAAAAAGTCCATTTTTTGATCCAGAATCACATCTACATTCAGCGAATTGTTACTGGTCTGGCTGAATCCATTTCCATAATATCCCATACCTGTACCTCCAGTAAATGGTAATTTCAGCCCGTCCGAATAAGTCTCATCGCTCGAATTTACTAATTTTCCGTCTATGATTCCCGGACTGGAGAAAGGAGTAGCATAATACATATTTTTAATCAATCCGGAAGATCCCTGACTCGTACGCGGTTGATCTGAATTATTCACATTACCACTAATATTGAATGACAAAGTAGTCGTTTTAGTGACATCCATATCCAAGTTTGTACGATAGTTAAACCGACGGTACTGATAGCTTAAATTATAAGGAAGATCAAACTCACTAAAAAGTCCTCCTTGCGTATAAGCACCTGCAGAGATGAAATAACGTACTTTATCTGTTCCGCCCGAGATGTTCAGATTATGCTGGCTCTGAAGCGTAGAGCTTTTCATAATATAGTCAGCCCATTGTATATTTGGGAAACGAATAGGATCGGAACCATCTGCAAATTTTTGAATCACTCCATCACTAAATAAGGCAGATTTGCCATCACCGGACATCATTTGATTATGAAAACGGGCATAGTCATAGGAACTTGCCTGTTCTACCATTTTTGTAGGCATCAATACAGAAGCAGAAGTAGTAAACGAAATTTTCGCCTTTCCTTCCTTTCCTCGTTTAGTTGTAATCAAAATGACCCCGTTTGCTCCACGAATACCAAATACGGCTGTTGCCGAAGCATCTTTCAAGATAGAAATGGATTCAATTTCATTCGGGTCGATATCACTCATACTTTCACGATCCACACCGTCTACCTGAATTAACGGTGAAGAATTTTCCCAAGTAGCTTTACCACGAATAAAAATTTCAGCGGCATCCGCTCCCGGCTCACCGGAATATTGTACGGTAGTCAAACCTGTCATCTGCCCTCCTAATACATTGGAAACCGAACCTACAGATACACGGGTCAATTCTTCTCCCTTCACACTGGCGATAGCTCCTGTCATAGTCACTTTCTTCTGCGTGCCATAAGCTACAATCTCCACCTCTTCAAGAGCAGTCACATCCTCTACCAGAATGACTTTCATGTCATTTTTCGCTACTACTTTTTTATCGGTATAACCTATAAAAGATACTTTCAATTTCGCACCGGGACGTACATTTATTCTAAATACACCGTCAATATCGGTAATTGTACCATTAGATGTTCCTTCCGCAAGTACACTTGCTCCAATTATCGGTTCGCCTTGGCTATCTACTACTGTTCCTTTTATAGTACTTTGCTGCTGTACAACTTCGATGGCTGCCGAAGCTGTTTGCAATCCCCATGCAGGTGCAAAAGTTGCTATAGTGAAAAACAGAGCGACAGGTAAGGTTGTCCCCTTTATAAAGTTTTTCTTATTCATATATGTATATGTTCATGATATAAGTATAATTTTAACGGACTTTATATACCGTCATTATTTTAGAATGCAAGCATCATACGGAAATAACCGGCACGCGAATCACGTTCACAAATTATGTGATATCTTCCACCAGCCATACCGTGTGTCCATTGGTTGGCTGGAGAACGCTGTGTGCTACTCCAATAGTGTCCACTGTTAGTTCCTGACTCGACAGAGGTCATCTCATCACCATTTACATTCTTGAGACAACGGTTAATAACACTCAAATTCTTAGCGACTGTATCCCAACACATTATAGAGGGCAAATACCAAGGAGTCACATTTGCCGGAATAGCTTCCGCTTCACGATAAGCCTTGATATACGCATAAGCATGGTCGCAAGTAGAAGGACTACCCATACCTTCGTAACACATAGTAAGTAACTGTGTATTATTGTATCCCATTAGTGCTGGGAAAACCAATGAAGCATCATTCTTGTTAACATCCTTCTCTGTGTTACAACCTACAAACTTGTTTGTCCAATTCTCATCTGAAGTAAACCAGTCTGAATAATAACCGGACTTACTTGAATGGAACATTTTCAAAGCAACATCATTTTGTTCACTATCTTTTACCACAGAATTCTTAATAGATAGCACTATACCGTGCGTACATGCAGGGAAATCGCGACGCAAAGCATCAACTTCTGCTGAATAGAGTTCAGTATGTGTTACACTGGGTTGTGAATTTCCTACATAACATACAATACCAATCACATTCTCCGGCACCGTTTCCGCATCTACTGAAACTATTTTTCCGTCCGCACAAAAATAATCCCCTACCTGCAAAGTATGGTTAATCTTACTCTTATCTTCGATGGTATACATTTTCGCCGTTCCTCCTTCCAAAGTACCTTTAGCTTCGTATTCCATTTCACTTACTCCTGTATAAGTACCCTTTATGGAGAATTCCTTATTCGGGTTAACCAAAAAGCGGTATGTATCCGTACTTTCCTGATAATAAGGAGTTGCTTGAGTATTGTTCACTGTAAACGAACCGGCAGCCAAAGGTAACAGATAATCATCTATACCGCCATTTGTAAAGCTATAGGTCAAATTAGGCATCTTTACTACCGCAAGAGCCATCCGATGTTGCATAGTAAAAGCGATCTGCCCTTTCAAACGATCCCCCTGAACACTACCCGTACTGGTCATCAAATCATATTGTGTATAATTTCCTTCATTTTGTTCACTGCCTATTTTCCAATTGTTGACGTATGTTTCAAAAGGATCCACCTTCGTCGGATCAAAAGTCACATTCGCATTATACGGATAGTATGCATAAAAAGTCATCCGCTGAAATTGTGAACCTTTGTATTCAATAGGATCCCCTCCATCAGTCAATTCCCAATAGCCATCTGTCAGTGTGAATTTCCGATTCTTGATATCCTCTACCACCGTTTCTCCTCTTACCGCAAATATACCGATAGCATCTCCGTTAGAAAATCGGGTAGTATATCCATTCTCTGTAGCACGTGTCTTACCACTTTCGTCCATAAATCCTTCATCAGACACACTAATCTGAAATCCCTGCAAAGAATCCGGGGTTTCTCCGGTCAGTTCTTCATTTTGCGAGCAAGACGCAACTACGGCTGCGCCAGCCAGAAAAAGCATTGATATATAATTATATATTTTCATAAATCTCATGTTTATATTTTTAGCATTTTTATCTATATTAGATTGGTAAACAGATCACTTCACAACAGGCTGTGGAGTTACGGTTTCTTCTGTAATATTCCAACTAGGATTGGTTATCTCTGTTCCAGTTTCAGCTATACTCGGATCGGATGTTATAGGATCGTGGTTTTCATCCTCCCATCCTATTATTTGCGTTTGTTCTGTAATCGTCAACACATAATTATTGTCC
>OCPY01000832.1_pt1 | contig 17356 bp, 10 predicted proteins | sample 1538821 | NCBI WGS metagenome assembly OCPY01 (sample SAMN04571728, study PRJEB22368) | human gut metagenome | biome: human gut; material: stool | host: Homo sapiens | place: Luxembourg | collected 2012-12-07 | reverse complement strand
AGCATGCTCTATCTGACTCTGACCGGACGTAACGACTGGGCATCGCAACTCGCCAATTCATCCACTTCTTCGTTCTTCTACCCCTCGGTAGGACTTTCGGGCGTTATCTCCGAAATGATACAGATGCCAAGTTTCATTGACTACATGAAAGTACGTGGTTCGTTCAGTTCCGTCGGTATGCCTTATCCGCGCAACCTAACTTCTCCAACTTATGAATATAATGAAGCCACCCAAAGTTGGAAGCCCAAGACTCACTATCCTATCGGTGATCTGAAACCGGAACGTACCGATTCATGGGAAGTCGGTTTGGACATGAAACTTTTCAAGGACTTTAATCTCGGCCTGTCATGGTACCTGGCCAATACATTCAACCAAACGTTCGACCCTCAAATTTCCGTATCATCCGGTTACACTACCATTTATCTTCAGACAGGTTATGTACGTAACACAGGACTGGAACTTTCATTGGGTTACGGACATACCTGGAATAACAACTTCCGTTGGGACAGTAACTTCACCCTTAGCCATAACAAAAATAAAATTAAAGAACTAGTAAGAGATTACGTACATCCCGAGACAGGTGAACTTATAAACAAAGACCGACTGGATGTAGGCGGACTTGGAAAGGCACGCTTTATTCTGAAGGAAGGCGGCACATTGGGCGACCTCTATACTCAGTCCGATCTGAAACGTGATGATAATGGTATGGTGGATATCGACCCCACCGGCATAGTAGCTATAGAAAATAATCTGCCGGACATCAAGTTGGGTAGTGTATTTCCAAAAGCCAATTTGGCATGGAGCAATCACTTCTCATGGAAAGGTATAAGCTTAAGCGCTCTCTTTACGGCACGTATCGGTGGCATTGTCTACTCTGCCACAGAAGCAGCCATGGACCAGTACGGTGTATCTGAACGTTCGGCTTTGGCACGCGATAATGGCGGTGTACTGGTAAATAACCGCACACTTGTCGATGCGCAAAACTATTATACAACGATTGGCAGTGAAAGCGGACTGCCTCAATACTACACCTACAACGCCACCAACGTGCGTCTGCAAGAAGCAAGCATCGGATACCTTATCCCGCGCAAGTGGCTGGGAAACGTGTGTGATATCCAAGTATCTGTAATAGGTCGTAATTTATGGATGATTTACAATAAAGCTCCTTTCGATCCCGAATCAGTAGCCACAACGGACAACTATTATCAGGGAATCGACTACTTCATGTTGCCAAGTACCCGTAACATTGGTTTCAATGTAAAAATTAACTTTTAACGAACTAAATCAACTATTATGAAACAAGTGACATCTATCCTGAAGATGTTCTTCTTTGCTCTACTACTTATTGGCGGAACGGCCTGTACAAGTAACTTTGCCGACATCAACCGCAAAGATTACGAAGTGGACAAGAATGAACTGGGACGTGAAAACTATAATTTAGGGGCTACGCTAAGAGGTCTACAGGGGCTTGTCGTTCCCGTCAAAGAGCATCTTTATCAATTTATTGAAGCGCTGGCTGCCGGTCCGTATGCCGGATACTTCGGAGCCACTAACCCGTGGACAACCAAATTTGAAACATATAATCCGTCTGTGGATTGGCAGGACAAAACATTTTCCGACGTTTTCACCGAAACTTATCCGCTCTACCGTGACCTGCGCGACCAAAGCGATGATCCTGTCGCATTGGCATTATCCAAATTACTGCGCGTAGCTATTATGCACCGTATGACAGATATGTATGGACCTATCCCCTATAGCAAGATAGTAGACGAACAAGGCGGAATATCACTCTCTGTGCCATATGACTCCCAAGCAGACGTTTATAAACAAATGTTGAAAGAACTGGACGAAGTGGATGTTGTATTGAAAGAGAATCTAAACCTGGGGACTGAAGCTTTCCGTAAATTCGATGATGTTTATTACGGTGATATGAATAAATGGCACAAATATACCAACTCCCTGAAACTGCGCATGGCTATCCGCATGTCTTACGTTGATCCTGCCACTGCCCAACAAGTTTCCGCAGGTGTCATTACCTCGAACGCAGATAACGCCTGGCTGACAGTAGAAGAGAATCGTGCTTCTATGATTTTCAATGGTTGGAATGACCACCGTGTGGGTGCCGATATTATTTCTTATATGAATGGTTACAACGACCCTCGCCGGCCAAAGATGTTCACCACCGTAAAATTGGACGAAAGGGTAGGCGGCCAAAATGTAAAAGTTGACGGTTATGCAGGTATCCGCATCGGTATCGACGTAGCCAATAAGGACGAAGTGAAAGACCGTTATAGCAAACCCGTCATCGCTACCGAAAGTCCCTATTTATGGATGAACGCCGCCGAAATCACTTTCCTGCGTGCAGAAGGTGCCTTACGGGGATGGAATATGGGTGGAGATGCCAAGTCTTTGTATGAACAGGCCATTACACTTTCCTTCGACCAATACGGACTAACCGGCGCCGATGCTTATGTTGCCGACTCTCAAAACAAACCGCAAGCGTATACCGATCCTATGCGTACCTATTCTGTCGCAGCTCCAGCCAGCACCATTACTATTGCCTGGCAAGATGGCGACGATAAGTTTGAAGCCAATTTGGAACGTATAATCACTCAAAAGTGGATTGCAATGTTCCCCTGCACAGTAGAAGCATGGAGCGAATACCGCCGTACGGGTTACCCCAAACTGCTACCGGTAGTTGTAAATAACAGTGGCGGTGTCATCAACGACAAAGTTATTAAGATTCGCCGTTTGTGGTATCCACCGCGTGAGTATTCCAACAACCAGTATATCACAGAAGCTGTAAAGATGTTGGGTGGAGACGATAACGGAGCTACTCCCTTATGGTGGGATAAAAAACCGCGTACTCCGTAACCGTCCACATTCAGAAGGACAATTGCCCGACTATAATAAAGAAGAAAGAACTAAAAATATATACATCAAACGATATGAAAATAAAAATATCAATCACCAGGTTATACACCGGATTATTCCTGTTGCTGGCTCTCCTGTCAATTGCCTCATGTAACGACTGGAAAGATATAGAATCCGTAGATATTGCCCCTCAAAACGCCAAAGATCAGAATCCCGAACTTTGGGCGCGTTATATGGAATCGCTGCGTGTCTACAAGCAAGAACGTCCGCATTACATCACATACAGCAGTTTCGATAATGGTGCCGAAGAGTCTAAGAATGAAGGTGCGTATCTTCGTTCATTGCCTGATTCACTGGATATAGTCACGTTAGCTAATTCAGAAAACATCAGCACTTATGACCGCGAAGACATCCCCTTATTACAGGAGAAAAGTACAAAAGTACTTTACCGTGTAGACTACGCTTCACAAGCGGCTATTCTTTCCGATGCAGCTAAACTGGGGGCTTTTCTCGACAAAGCTATCGCTACAGCGACCGAACTGAATCTGAATGGTTTTGCCTTTACGGGCATGCCACTCTATAGTGGTACGGAAGCGGAACTGGCCGCACGCAAAGAAGCTGCAAAGTTGATTGTTTCCAGACTCTCTGCAGCAGCTAGTGGTGACAAATTACTGGTATTGGATGGCGACCCCGCATTTGTGGAAACTTCCGATATCGAAAAACTAGACTATATAGTACTGAACACTGTTGATATAACTAATGTCACCACCTTGAAACTACTGGTCACAGGACTGCTTGACAACCAATCATTACCTAAAGAGAAGCTGCTATTGGCTGCAAAAATCAATAACCAAATAATCGACGAAACCAATGTGAAACAAGATGCCGTAACCGTTATGACTGAACGCGTAGTTTCACTAGGCCCTCTTGGAGGACTAGCCATTTTTGCCACAGGTGACGATTATTATCAAACAAAAATGCATTATGCAATCACCAGGACAGCTATACAATTGATGAATCCGTCAAACTAAAAAATATACTGTTATGAAAAAATATACAATCAAACATCTCCTGTTCCTGTTGCTACTAGTAGCAATGGCGGGATGTACCGAAGATCCTATTTCAATGGCAGCAGGCAAGTTGCCCGATGAAGTGGCGATGAGTAAGATAGGGGGAATATTGTACAGTGAAAAATCATTGACCAATAAACTGGCTATCAGACTATCCAAAGACGAAACTTCCGCTACCGACGCCATTTACTACACCCTGACACAACCGGCTGCAAGCGCAGTCACAGTAACCGCGATAGCCGATGAAAAGCTTGTGGACATTTATAATGAAACGAATCTGACCAGTCTGAAAGCATTACCTGCAGCCAATGTACAATTCGAAAAGGGAGGTACACTTACTATTGCTGCCGGAAAACAAGTATCAGAAAAAATAAAGGTTACAATCTTGACACAGGGATTAGAAGCCGAAACAACATATCTACTTCCACTCACCATAGTGCAAGCACCAACAGATGTACAGGCTCAAAACGAAAAACAGGTGCTCTATTATGGAGTAAGTATCAGAGAGAAGCTTACGACTATTTATCCGTACAATCCCCAAATGCCAATAGCAATGCCGCCGATGCTACCCGATTTATTTGCTGTATTTTATGTTAATACGGAAAACTACCAACCATTGATAGCCGATGTATATGGAATCAATAAAACAAATACAGAAGATTGGTCTGAAACATTATATACGATTGGCGACATCGTCAATCTAAGAATTGTAACTGTAGATTACGATTCTGCAACCAAACGTGCGCTACTCAACCTAAGCAGCGATATACGCTACGTACTTGAAAATGCAGACAAATATATCCGCCGACTCCAAGAACACGGTCGCAAAGTCTGCATCTGTATCGAAGGAGGTGGAAAAGGATTGGGATTCTGTAATATGAGTGACGCACAGATAGCTGATTTCAGTAACCAAGTAAAAGATGTGATAGAGCTTTATCAACTAGACGGAGTGAATCTTTGGGATAGAGACAGCGGTTATGGCAAAGAAGGCATGCCTGCAATAAATACTACTTCCTACCCCAAGTTGATTAAAGCACTACATGAAGTCCTGCCTGATGACAAGTTACTCACTTTGGTAGACAAAGACAAACCTACCGAATACTTCTACGATGTCAATGCATGTGGCGGAATCAAAGTAGGCGAATACATTGATTACGCATGGCACGGATATGTGAGCGAAGAAGAAGAAGTACAAATCATCGAACCATGGGAATCCGAACAGTCTTACAGCAAATATACCCGTAGACCTATTGCAGGATTAGCACCCGAATATTATGGAAAGGTAAATATTCCCCGTTATTATACCGGAACAGCCCAACTTGGAAATGACTCTTCCAAGAAACTTGTGATGTGGAAAAAAGAAAAAGAGAGAGACAATAACATACTTGTATTTGGAAATGACCTCATCGCCAATGAACAAAACCAATATGAAGGTGCTATGCTTGGCACAATTTTCCAAATAGGTTTTTTTATGAATGACGGTAAAATATGGGGAACATTGCCATGGGGACCTGAGGGATTTGTAAATGGAGATTATATGTATGATAGTCAGTATTTATACTATATGCTCAATCAAACATATAATGTATACGCCAAAGACTGGTAAAAACAAAAAATAAAAATGTCAAGAGAACATCGGAAAATAAATGAGAACCAAGAGTATGTGTTGATGTCTGAGTGTTAAAAAAGACAGTAAGAAAGGAGGTAAAATAGTACATCTCCGAAATCTACAGTTATTTTCTATATCAATGTTATTTGACTGTTTCCTGAATTTAATATGAACATCTAAAATTTTAAAAAGATGAAAACATTAAATCGTATTTTCTTAATGATTGTAGCTATGGCTGCAAGCTTCGTTGTTGCAAGTTGCAGCAATGATAACACCGTAAATGAAGCACAGGATGCTTCTCAAGATATTACCACACGCGCTGTAGGCACAAAGACACCTAAATTCACCGCTTATATCGAAACAAACGATATAAACCCGTTGAATGCAGGTGAGTACTACTTCACCGGCACGAATCCTCACGAAGAGGTGATTGATCATGTGATTCTGTTCGCTTCCAATATACGTGGAACCGCATCATCAGTGCAACTGTATCACAACCCTAACCAAACTTATATTCTGAACAATATCAACACATTAGTGAAGCCGTTACAGAATAAAGGAATTAAGGTGTTACTCGGATTGCTCGGCGACCACACGGGAGTCGGATTTGCTAATCTTACTAATAAAAATATAGCTGCGGGAGATTCACTACTCAATGATTTCGCATATCAAGTAGCCAACTGTGTCACAACCTATGGTTTGGACGGTGTGGATTTCGATGATGAATATGCCGAATATGGAAAGATATCCGGTACTCCCACACCAAGTACCAACAACTTTGGTCTGCTCATTCAGAAAGTGCGTGAGTTGTTACCGGACAAGTTGATTACAGCATTTGATTACGGTGGTTATACAGGTTTTAACCAGACTACCATGAATGCTATCAGTTACATGTGGCCGAACTTCGGTTGCAGTTCTAATCCGCCTTCAGGACTTCCAAAGAGCAAATGGGCAAAACTGTCATTGCACTATACCAGTGGTTGGCCAACTTGTGATCAAATCCAGAATTGTGCAAGCAGCTATAACGGATATGGTGCCGTTATGTCGTTCAATCTCCGCAATTATGATTGTTCAGGAACTATGAATTGTTTCGCTCCGTATGTATGGGGAGGAAGGACAGTAAGCTATACCGGTACTTCATATTCGAAGAACTACTAATTAAGGTGTAATACAATCTGGCGCAATGCCTCTTTAAAAGTATGCTAAAGCAGGCATTGCGTCGGATAAAGAAAAAGAACTGGGAGTGTTGCATAAGAAACAACACTCTTACAGGAACACTCCCAGTCTTTTCTTCATATTATATAAGCAATCAAAAGAATATTTTGCCATAAAGATAAAAAGCGTAACACCTGTTTTTTCGAGAAAAAGCATAAACTTAGATAATAAATATACCGGCCAATGACCCAAACTATAAAATCTAAAGTCTCATAAAAGTCCAAGGACTATAAAAAAAGAATCAATAAAGAACGAAATTAATATCACCATATATAAAGAATTAATCTAATTACTAAAAAACAAGAATCGCATGAAAACAAAAAGAATCTTTCGAAACGCTTTGTCGACTGCCTCTTTTGCAGGCATCACCTTAGCCACGTTGCTATCGGCAGTGAGTTGCGACAACAAAGACTACAACAATGCCTCTCCTTTCGACAATGTTGTCTACATTGACGCTGCCGAATTGCAAGATGTTAGCAACTTTACTTTCAACCGGACAATTGCAGACGGAAAGAAAGAAATCTCGGCTGTACTCGCATTTCCTACAGATGCAGATATCAATGTTAATTTCAAAGCAGAGCCGTCACTCGCTGACATTTACAACGCCCGCCTCGGAACCAAGTTTACAGTACTTGACTCCAGGCATTACAAATTTTCGGCAGAACAAGTCGTTATCCCAAAGGGTGAAATCACCTCGAAACCTATCACCATTGATTTCTCATCTCTCACCGACCTGGAAATTGACGCAGGCTATTTGTTACCTGTCACCATCGACCAAGCTTCAAATGGAATGAGTATTCTAGGAGGCTCCAGCACAATCTGTTACGTGATACGCCGTTCCAGTGCCATAACTACCGCTGCCAGCTTAAAAGATAACTACTTCGAAGTGCCCGGTTTTGATTTCGGAAGTCCTACTGCTTCAGTTGTGAACAATATGGCACAATTGACATTTGAAGCCATTATCCGTGTGAACAAGTTTGAAAGAGATATTTCCACTATCATGGGTATAGAACAATACTGTTTGTTCCGCATCGGAGATGCCGGTTTCCCACGTCAACAATTACAATTCTCAAGTCCCGGTGATGTAAAATTCCCCAATCCAAGTAACAACAAACTGCTGCAGGCAAATGAGTGGTATCATGTAGCTGTGACCTACGATACAGAACATAAAACTGCTATTATGTATGTAGATGGCAAGGAACAGAGTCGCATCGAAGATTATGGTAACGGTACACCGATCAATCTGGGTAAACAAGAACGTGAGAAACAGGCCTACATGTTCAAGATAGGTCACTCTTATGATGAACCTGATGTATTTCTCCGCCAACTTGATGGTGAAATTTGCGAGGCACGTATTTGGAACGTAGCCCGTACACAAGAAGAAATCTATCAGAATATGTACAGTGTAGAGCCTACCACACCCGGTCTGTGTGCTTATTGGAAATTTAATGAAGGAGAAGGCGATAAAGCGATAGATCAGACAGGCAATGGTAATGATGCAATAGCCCATTCTAAAGTTATGTGGCCGGACGGTATCGAAGTAACACAGAAAAACAAAGAATAAACAATTCTGAGAAATTCGTGTACCATTCTCTAATAAAATAATATACGGGCTTTATTTAATTGGTCATCCTCCGGAAGCTATTTACTCTTCCAACGCTCATATAATTAACTGGTGGGAAAGTAATGGGCTAAAAAAAGAGAAGTAGCAACCGAGGATTATCAGATGAATGCTGTGACATTTTTGTATCTAATCTAATTATTATAAGGGGAGAAACAAAAATATCACAGCACTACTAATCAATACTTTAGCCCTCAAAAAGCATACTTTTTTCTATAAGTTTACAAAAAACATCTATATACTTTTCACCTTTTTTCCAACCTAAACTGCACTTTTTCTTCGCATCCCCTATCCAATCATAAAGAGACTATGAAGTTACAGTTGAGCAACCGGACAGACAGACCTGTGCTACAACTCAGTTACTGTTGTGCATCCCAATAGATATACAACTGTAACAGGATAAAACATAAACACTAGACCATTAATAGATAACCAAAACTCTTTAATTCATACAGTAGAATACTTCAAATGAACCTGATAAATATAGGAAAACATGCACAGCATTATACCTATTTATCAAGTATACTTTTTAGAACGACCTCACTAAAATCTACTTTATCGGCACTCATCGCCAATTTGCAAACAAAGGGTTCAATAGTAGCTTCGGTCCTACTGCCTTCTATTTTAACACTATTTTAATTACAGGTATACCATTCATTACGATTACCCATATTTTTCATAGAACAATAAATATAACATTGTATTAAAAATATACAAGTTTTTCATCCCTTTTATCGCAGATATAACACCAAAAGTGATAAGTATTCATTTTTAATCAAATATTATATCAATTTTTTATAACTAAGCCGTATCTTTACCTCCTTAGAGCAAGCAATACCTTATTATAAAAAAATACGTATATATTATCCTAACCTACAAATGAGAAAATCTAAATTGGTACTTAATGGAAAATATTCCAAAAGTACCCAACACAAGACAAGACCACCTCCTATCCTGCCATATTTTGAATAAACTATTTAACATATATAATCAATAAAAAACAATCAAATAATTATTGTTACTTGGAGGAAAATCAGCATTCCTTTAGAAAGAGTTCAAACATTAGAATTAAAACTCTACATATATACTACACATTCCCATTATCAACCTTCAAAGAACAACTAATTTTGAGATCATGTTATTTGAACTTATTGATATACAATCATAAGACTATAATACTGTGCATTTTTCGTTTTAAACTCAGACAGGAGGAATAGACCGGTTTCACCAAGTGACGTTACTATAAAACAAATAAATATGAAATATTTAATTATAACGTCATTATCCGCTTCCATATTCACAGTTATAACTACTCAAAATGAATTATTCTCAATTTTATTTTCGGTAGCAGGAGTGTTTTTATTGTATTGGTTCGTATTCCACACGTCTACCATGAAGAAAGAAATCGCTTTCTTAAAAGAAGAAAATCAATACTTTATAGATTCTTTCCAGAATATCCGTACTCCGGTCACATCACTTCACACTCCGCTGAAGTCAGCCTGCAACAATGATTGTCCTGACAGTATCAAAAAGGATCTGTCATTGGCCATCCGCAACATAGATTGCCTCAACGAACATTTAGCCAGGCTAATGGATATGAAACAACTATTCATCTATTCCAAAAGAATGAATTTTGCAGAATATGAACTAGGAAATTTCCTTAATAGCAGAATTTCTTCTCTACAAGATCATGCGAAAAGTAAACAAGTAAAATTAGAAATCCGGACGGAGTTTAAATATGCCAGCGTATGGATAGATAAAAGTAAAATTTCTCCCGTTATTGAGAAGTTTATCAAGAATGCAATAGATCATTCTGAGCCATCAAAAAACATTACTTTAAATGCATCTTTATGCAACAAATATTGGGAAATCAGCACTACTCATACCGAAAGCAGCAATCTGATGAAGTGTTACAAATGTTCTACAAAGCATCTTCTTAAACAGAAAACGGAATCCAGATATCATTTCGCCAAAAGCACTCTATGCAAAAGGCTGATTGAGCTATGTAACGGAGAAATACTGATTAACCATTCATGCCAGACTATCGCATTACGCTTTCCTGTGAAATGTTTATGTGAGAACGCATCCGGACACACTTTTGTTCACATCGAAAAGAATGTGGAAGAGGAAAAGACCGATGCTTTATTCCACAAAGGTACGCAGAAAAGAAGTTCGTCCCAACCGGTCGTAGTTTTGGCGGATAGTAATGACGATTTCAGGTTCTATCTGGAAACATGTCTGTCGGAGAAATATATAGTAAGAAGCTTTAATAATGGACAGGAAGCATTGGCGTGTATAAAAAAAGAACATCCGGACCTGCTGATATGTGACACAGTGCTGCATGGAATGGGTGGTGATGAACTTTCTTCAAGATTGAAGACTTCTAAAGAGACATCGATCATACCGGTTATTCTTTACGGATCGCATATCGATGTGGATCAACGCAACAAAAGGGAAGCTTCATTAGCAGATACATTTATGCACACCCCCTTTCACGTGGAAGATTTAAAGATAGAGATTTCCGTTCTTATCAGAAACAGCCGCCTTTTGAGAAAAGCATTCCTCCACAAAGTGTTCGGAGAACAATTCTTGAAGGTACAGTCTGCCGAGACCGGCATGGAGACTCTTGAAGATGTCAGGAAGTCACTGATTGATGAAGCAAAAGATTATGTTCTGGAGCGCATAGAGAAGGAAGACCTGACAATAGATGAAATAGCTTCACACCTGGGAATGAGCAGAACCAAATTCTATAACAAATGGAAGTCACTGACCGGTGAAGCTCCCAACGTCTTCATCGAAGCCATTCGCATGGAGAAAGCACACGAGTTATTGGAAAGCGGAAAGTATCCGGTCAGCATAATACCGGAAATGATTGGGCTGAAAGATCTGAAAAACTTCCGCAACAGGTATAAAGAATACTTCGGAATTACTCCAAGAGAGTCAATCAGAAAAAAATATTCTGAATAAAACAGACATTTAAAAACAGGTCTGAAGGTACTCCGGCACGATTTAGACGGAGAAACCGGCGGGAGTACCTTTTTCTTTTTTATTTTCATGATGCAGTATTCCGTGATTCCCGGTATTTACTCTATGTACGTACACCTTAATTTTGAGAATTAATAATCTAATTTGTTTAACAGTATGAAAACTTTAACTGAAATGAAAAAAGTATGTTGTCTTGGTCGTTTTGTTTTATTGGTAATGGCGTTGGGGCTGGCAAGCACCTTTAGTTCCTGTAGCAGTGATGATGACGAAAGTATTCCGGTATATTCCATCAAAGATGTAGAAGGAACCTACTCCGGTAAAATGCAGACAACATCTGTTGCTCCCCTGGAAAGTACAGGAAATGAAACGGAGGAAGGAGTCGCCGTAAATGCCGAATTGAAAGATAACCATATTTTAATCAGCAAATTTCCGGTAGATGGTCTGATCAAAAGCATTATCACAGATCCGGAGGCTGCCGAAGCCATCATTAAAGCTGTGGGAGATATAGAATACAAAATCCCTTATCAGGCAGCTTTCAACGACAACAAAGATAACATCTTGCTTCAACTTTCACCTGAACCTTTAGTATTGGAAATCGCAATGGAGCAGCCGTCAGTAAAAGCAGAAGGAGAAGAAGAGACTCCCAAACTCACCGTGAAAGTAACAATCAAAGCAGACGAGAAAGGCAAATACGCTTACGAAGGGCAGAAACTAACGTTTGCTATTCAGGCAACGGAAGTTACGGTAAACGAAGAAGCATTTGATACATTTCCGGCTACCACATTTTCTTTTGATATGACTAAGAAATAGGGTGACTGCTTCATTATTTATAGAATAAAAGACAAAAGAGAGTGTGGCTGCATAAAGAAACCACACTCTTTTTTTATATTTGCATAAATAATAAATCTACTCTAATGACAACAACAGAAAACGTCCGAAACGAGCTGAAAACGCTGGAAGACCCTACATACAGGGAATTTCATTCTTCTTTAATTCCCGGTGCCGATAATATTCTCGGCGTACGTATCCCGCAACTCAGAACAATGGCTAAAGAAATAGCCAAGAAAGAAGACTGGCGCACGTTCGTCGAAGCAACCGATACACTGTATTACGAAGAGACAATGCTACAGGGAATGGTGATCGGACGTGCCAAGATGGAACCGGAAGAACGAATCAAATACATTCGCCTCTTCGTCCCGCGAATCAATAACTGGGCTGTATGCGACATTTTCTCCGGCGAACTGAAGACAGCGGCACGGAAAAGAAAAGAAACGATATGGCAGTTTGTCCAGCCTTATCTGGAATCAAAAGAAGAGTATCAGCTCCGGTTCGGAATCGTGATGCTGTTTCATTATGTAGATGAGGAGCATATCGATTCATTGCTGGCATATGCCGACCGATTTACACACGGGGCCTACTATGCACGTATGGCAATGGCATGGATGATCTCCATCTGCTTCATTAAATTTCCGGATAAAACAATGAAGTATCTCCAACAGAGCAGGCTGGATAACTGGACCTACAATAAATCATTGCAGAAAATCATTGAATCTCTGCGTGTAGACAAAGAGACGAAAGACATCATCCGTTCCATGAAAAGAGCAGGATAAAAAAACGGTGGATGACAAACGATGCCCGGTTCCAACCGTATCATCCGTTTATCATCCACCGCTTACTACCGGGTGTTTTAGCTTACCGCTTCACATTCTTTTTTCTCTTTCTTCTGCTTCTGCGGTTCTGTTGTTTCCGACGATTGTAACGCTGCCATCTCTTATAAATCATCCACCCGCTCATCAAGGCTACCACTACAAAAATCAGAATAGTAATACCTACCCCCAGATTGTCTCCTTTTATGCGCGACCAGATATCCAGCACTTCTTTGGTTTTATCTCCGAAGTCACGAATCATAGCGCAACGTTCCACTACTTTACGGTCGGGATATTGAATCTTGTCAATCTGTATGCTGTCGGCATCCGGGCCAAAGAAATAACTCAAATCGGCGTAATAATCCAAAGTCGTATCTACTTTCTCCTCCAGAATCTCCGGAGTAGCGATAGAACTCACATATCCGCAGAAGTCCATATTCCGTAACGCAATGTCCGGACGGCACATAAAGTTGATAAAGTAACTGGCAGCCACCGGATTCTTCGCATATTTAGGAATCACCCAGCCATCATACCAGATATTACTTCCTTCTTTCGGAACTACATAATCAAGATCTACTCCCACTGCATTCGCCTCTTCAATTGCCCAGATCGCATCACCGCTCCAAGTCATGTTCAGCCATGCTTTATTCTTCGTCATCATCTCTTTGCCGAAGTCCGCTTCCCATCCGGCAATATTCGGCTTCATCGCTTTCAGATACTTCTCGGCCACCTCCATAGCACGCGGCGAATAGTCGTTCATCAAGTCCTCCACCGTCATGGTTCCCTCTTCCAGCTCTTTGGCATGGGCATAGATAACGGCTGTTCCGTAGGCATCCCGGTAACTGTCTTTCATCAGAATCTTGCCTGCATATTTCTTGTCCCAGAGGCATTCCCAAGAGGAAGCATCGGAATCGGGAACAAACGCCCGATTATACAGGATTCCCGCCGTTCCCCACATATAGCAGACCGCATAGCGGCTCGCTTCTTCACCCGGCTGACTCAGCTTATTAATCTGTTCACGGATAAACGGCGCCACATTGTTCATGTAGTTGGGAGAATGGGCAAAAGTGGTGTCAATGGGCAGCAGCAGATGCTTTTTCAGCATTCGCTCAATGATATATTCCGACGGACAAACCACATCAAAATCCTCATGCCCCTTTTCGATCTTCGTCAACATGATCTCGTTGATATCAAATGTCTGATAAACGATGCGGATATTTTCGCCTGTCTGTTCTTTATAGTATGCCTGAAAGTCTTCGAGTACCCCCTCGCCTATATAATCTGCCCAGTTATAGATTTTAAGGACTTTCTCGCGTGGCTCACCGGAATTGTAACAACTGCTCAGAGAACCGGCCAGGACCAGTAAAAACAGGATAACAGAAACTATTCTTTTCATTTTATTTACGTAGCAGCACATGTTCATTAATCTTTCTTCTTCGTTTTTCCGGCACGGTAATTAATCACTATGAGCAATGCCAGCACCACCACAAAAATAATAGCGGACAGCGGACGGAGCTCCGGAGTCAGACCTCCTTTGCGGGCATCGGCATAAATATAGGTGGAAAGTGTTTCCAGCCCTTGATTGCCGATCGTAAATACAGTGACGGCAAAATCATCGATTGACAGCGTCAGAGCAAGCATAAAACCGCTGATCATTCCCGGACGAATCTCCGGAATGATCACTTTCCGCAATGCCTGCATAGGAGTGGCTCCCAAGTCGAGGGCAGCTTCATAAATGTTCGGATTCATCTGTTTCAGACGTGGCAGCACGCTTAATACGACGTAGGGAGTACAAAAGGTGATGTGCGCCAGTACTACCGTCGTATATCCTTGCGTGATTCCCAAAGATACGAATAAAAGGAAAAGCGATATACCGGTTATAATATCACCGTTCAGAATAGGAATACTGTTCACAAAGCCAATCGCCTTGCGCAAACGTGCCTTTAAATTAAAGATGCCGATAGCGGCAATGCTACCCAGCAAGGTAGATACAGTGGCAGCCAGCAACGCGATGGTAATGGTATTGATCAGGGCGTTCATCAGAGAGTGATGGGCACCTGTATTAAAAAGCGATGAATAAAGTCTGGTGGAAAATCCGGTCCAGTTACCTAATACTTTGGCTTCGGTAAAGGAATAGATCACAATAATCACAATAGGGGAATACAGCAACAACAGCAATATCCACAAGTAAGTCTGCGCGAATATCTTCTTTACCATAAGCCTCCTCCTTCGTTAGTATTGTCCTTATCATCGGTGCTGAACAGCGAAGTAGCAGCTATCAGCAACAACATGATCAGCGAAAGCGCCGCTCCATAGTTCCACATACTGTTATTGATATTTTCCTGAATGGTAGTACCAAACAACTTGATGTTGTTCATCGTCAACAGCTCGGCAATGGCGAATGTCGAAATGGTCGGCATAAACACCATCATGATACCGCTCATCACTCCCGGCATGGAAAGCGGAAGAACTGCCTTGAAAAAGACTTGTACCGGATTGGCTCCCAAATCCTGTGCCGCCTCAATATAGCTATGATCCATCTTCTGCAAGGTATTATAAATGGGATAGATCATAAAAGGAATAAAGTTGTAGACCATACCGAATATCAACGCCCCTTCTCCCAGCGGAACGCTGAAGAAATCGAACAAAGCGACAGTGGCAAGGGTACGCACCAGTATATTCACCCACATAGGCAGAATAAACAGTACAACCATCGTTTTGGAACGGTTCAACTTGCTGTTGCTTAATATCCAGGCTGCGGGATATCCCAGCAGGATACAGATAAGAGTAGTAATAATGGCAATACCTATGGAATAGACGAAGGTATTGATGGCTTCGGGATGTTCGAAGAACTTTTGAAAATTAGCGAGTGTCAGATGGCCGTTATCATCGGTAAACGCATACACGACAATCAGAAGCAACGGTATGACCACAAAGATCGCCGAGAAAATAATGTAAGGAAGAGTCCAGCTCTTACGTGATGACAAAAATACTATAAACTTCTTATTCACTTCCTTTCCTGTTAATCGGTTATTTTAATTACACGAATCGCATCCGGAGGGATAGTAATACCCACACGGTCTCCGTCATCCCAGACATCATTCGTATCTACAAACACATTCTCGTCCCAGTCAGACCATACGGTCAGATGGTAGTGATCTCCTTTATAAAGGATGAACTTCACTTCTCCCGTCAACGTACCGTCTTCTTCGTTATCCTGAAGGATCACTTTATCAAAGTCCACTTCTACCTTGACATCTGCTCCGGATTCCGGACCTTCCACAGAAGCACATTCGAACGTACAGCCCAGAAACTCTACATGAGTAGTATCCTGCAACTTACCTTCAAACGTATTGCATACACGTTCTTTCTTCATGATATGAATATCGAACGGTTTCACCAGCAGACCGACCTCTGCACCGACTTCGAAATGATGATAATCCTGAACCAGAAATTCATATCCACCGCAAAGCACGGTCATTTCATAGTGCACTCCTTTGAAGATCGAAGTCTGTACCACACCGGTCAGCTGTGCCATATCCGAAACCGGAAAGATATAAAGGTCTTCCGGTCGGATCACTACGTCCACCGGAGTATTTTCGCCAAAGCCTTCGTCCACACATTCAAATTCCGTACCGCAGAAGCGTACCAGTTTATCATGAATCATCGTTCCGTTGAGAATATTACTCTCTCCGATAAAATCAGCCACAAATGAATTGATCGGCTCATTGTAGATATCAATCGGCGTACCGATCTGCTGAATCTTTCCTTCACTCATCACAACGATTGTATCACTCAACGTCAGTGCCTCCTCCTGATCATGAGTCACGTACACGAAGGTAATGCCCAGAGATTTATGCATTTCTTTCAATTCCATCTGCATATCCTTACGCATTTTCAGGTCGAGCGCAGCCAATGGTTCATCGAGCAGTAACACTTCCGGCTCATTGACAATCGCCCGGGCAATAGCTACACGCTGCTGCTGGCCACCGGAAAGAGAATCGACATCCCGATACTCGTAATCTGTCATACCAACCATCTTCAAAGCGGCTTTCACCTTCTTGCCGATCGTCTGTTTCGGCGTCTTTTTCAGCTTCAGCCCAAAAGCAATATTGTCGTATACATTCAAATGCGGGAACAGAGCATATTTCTGGAATACCGTGTTCACCGGACGTTTGTGGGGAGGAGTCTGTGTGATTTCCTTACCCGAAATTCGGATTTCGCCTTCCGAAGCTGTCTGAAAACCGGCAATGAGACGCAACAATGTCGTTTTTCCGCAACCGGAAGGACCGAGAATCGTTACAAACTCGCCCTTTTTCACGTTCAGAGTTACATC
>OCPY01000795.1_pt1 | contig 18162 bp, 10 predicted proteins | sample 1538821 | NCBI WGS metagenome assembly OCPY01 (sample SAMN04571728, study PRJEB22368) | human gut metagenome | biome: human gut; material: stool | host: Homo sapiens | place: Luxembourg | collected 2012-12-07 | reverse complement strand
TGAAAGAGCAGATGTCCCAGGGAATGGCGCAGAGCATGCCACAAGGGGCAGACCGGACAATGCCGGAAGGAATGCCACAAGGTGAATCCCAGGCGGAATCCCAGGCAGTGTCACTGGATGACATGTCTATGTTTGATCTTCTGAAAATGCTTCCGGCTGAGCAGAGAGCAACAATGGTTGAGAAGATTGAAGAGCAGATGTCAGAGATGCCGGATACAATTCTTGATCAGGCATCAGTGAGCTTCTGCAGGAGTGCATATAAAGACCTTGGAATGGACATGGATCAGACACAGATTCATTATCTGTTAAAAACAGGAGGTCAGATGGCTGCACTTGCTCTTCTTGGAATGGTAGCAAGTATTATGGTTGCATTTCTGGCATCAAGAGTTGGAGCAAGTGCAGGACGTGATCTGAGAAGTGGAGTATTCCATAAGGTTGTTGGATTTTCAAACAACGAGTTCAATCACTTCTCAACAGCATCTTTGATCACGAGAAGTACGAATGATATCCAGCAGATTCAGATGCTGATCGTTATGTTGCTTCGTATGGTTCTGTATGCGCCAATCCTTGCAATCGGTGGAGTGCTGCAGGTTATGAAGACGAATGTATCCATGTCCTGGATCATCGGACTTGCGGTTATTATCATTGCATTTGTAGTTTTGTTGCTGTTCCTTGTTGTTATGCCAAAGTTCAAAGTGCTGCAGAATCTTGTTGACAAGTTGAACCTTGTAACAAGAGAGATTCTGACAGGACTTCCGGTTATCCGTGCCTTCAGCACAGAGAAGCATGAGGAAGAGAGATTTGATGATGCGAACCGCACACTGACGAAGACGAATCTTTTCGTCAACCGTGCAATGACATTTATGATGCCGGTGATGATGTTAGTCATGAACGGTGTATCTGTTCTGATCGTATGGACAGGAGCACATGGAATCAGTGATGGACAGATGCAGGTTGGAGATATGATGGCATTTATCCAATATACGATGCAGATCATTATGGGATTCTTAATGCTTTGTATGATTTCAATTATGCTTCCAAGAGCAGCTGTGGCAGCAGACCGTGTTGAGGAAGTGTTGAAGAGTGAGACAATGATTCACGATCCAAAGCAAGAAAAACATTTCCCGGAAGATGGAAAAGGAGTACTTACTTTCGATCATGTATCTTTCCGTTATCCGGGTGCAGATGAAGATGTTCTGGAAGATATTACATTTACAGCGAAGCCGGGTGAGACAACAGCAATCATTGGAAGTACCGGAAGCGGTAAGTCTACGCTGGTAAATCTGATTCCACGTTTCTATGATGTGACATCCGGAGATATTACGCTGGATGGTGTAGATATCCGTGAAGTGAAACAGCATGAACTTCGTGAGAAGCTTGGATATGTTCCGCAGAAGGGAGTTCTGTTCTCGGGAGATATCGCATCTAATATCATGTTTGGTAATTCACATGGAAGCGATGATGAGATGATCGAGGCGGCAGAGATTGCACAGGCAACAGAATTTATTGACACAAAACCGGAGAAATATAAGAGCCCGATCTCACAGGGAGGTTCGAATGTATCCGGTGGACAGAAGCAGAGACTTTCTATTGCAAGAGCAATCGCAAAGCACCCGCAGGTATTTATTTTTGACGACAGTTTTTCTGCCCTTGACTATAAGACGGATGTAACACTCCGCCGTGCGCTGGCTGAAAAGACAAGCGGAAGTACGGTGCTGATCGTTGCACAGAGAATCAGCACGATCCTGCATGCAGAGCAAATCATAGTATTGGACGAAGGCAAAGTGGCAGGTAAGGGAACTCATGCGGAGCTTCTCAAGAACTGTCCGGTATACCGTGAAATCGCAGAATCCCAGCTGTCCAGGAAAGAGTTAGAAGCAGCGTTAAATGAGCAGACAGATGGAAAGGAGGATCAGATTCATGGCTAGAATGCATGGCGGTCGAAGACCGAATGAAAAAGCAAAAGACTTCAAAGGAACAATGAAGAAACTGATCCGCCACATGGCAATTTACAAAGTACAAGTATTTTTCGTAGCCGTGTTTGCTATCTGTGGAACAATATTCAATATTGTCGGACCGAAGATTTTAGGAAAAGCAACGACAGAGATTTTCAATGGACTTGTAAGTAAAGTTTCCGGTGGAGACGGAATGAATTTCGGTAAAATCGGACAGATTCTGCTGACTGTTCTTTGCCTGTATGTGATCAGCGCAATCTGCAGTTTTGTGCAGGGATATTTGATGACGGGGGTGTCTCAGAAGACAACCTACCGTTTGAGAAGAGAAATCTCTGAGAAGATCAACCGCATGCCGATGAGCTATTTTGACACAAAGCCGGTAGGTGAAGTGCTTTCCCGTGTGACAAATGATGTTGACACACTTGGACAGAGCCTGAACCAGAGTGCGACTCAGATGATCACATCGGTTACAACTCTGATTGGTGTATTTATCATGATGTTGTCAATCAGCCCGCTGATGACAGTGATTGCAGTTTTGATTCTTCCGCTTTCTGCCGGATTGATCGGATTCGTAATGAAACATTCACAGAAATATTTCGTAGGGCAGCAGACATACCTTGGAAATGTGAATGGACAGGTAGAAGAAATCTATGGTGGTCATAACATCATCAAGGCATTTAATAAAGAAGAGGAAGTAATTGAAGTATTCAATGAAACAAATGATAAGCTGTATGATTCCGCATGGAAATCCCAGTTCTTTTCCGGTTTGATGATGCCTGTAATGCAGTTTGTAGGAAACTTGGGTTACGTGGCAGTGGCAATCCTTGGGGGATATCTGACAATTAAGGATGTAATCGAGGTTGGAGATATCCAGTCCTTTATTCAGTATGTACGTAACTTTACACAGCCATTGCAGCAGATCGCACAGGTGGCGAATATGCTTCAGTCAACAGCTGCAGCATCAGAGCGTGTATTCGAGTTCCTGGAAGGACCGGAGGAAGATCAGACAGTAGAGAATCCGGTTTCCGTAGAGAATCTTCAGGGAAATGTTGAATTTGAGCATGTACGTTTTGGATATAATGAAGATAAGATCATCATTAATGACTTCTCAGCGGATGTGAAAGAAGGCCAGAAGATCGCAATTGTTGGTCCGACAGGAGCCGGAAAGACAACAATGATCAAATTGCTCATGCGTTTCTATGATGTGAATGGAGGTTCGATCAAAATTGACGGACATGATGTCCGGGACTTCAATAGAAGTGAACTCCGTGAAATGTTCGGAATGGTTCTGCAGGATACCTGGCTGTTCCATGGTACGATCAGTGACAATATCCGTTACGGAAAACTGAATGCGACAGAGGAAGAAGTGATTCAGGCAGCGAAGGCGGCACATGTGCATCGTTTCATCCAGACACTTCCGGGTGGATACAATATGGAACTGAATGAAGAAGCAAGTAATGTATCCCAGGGACAGAAACAGCTCCTCACAATCGCAAGGGCAATCCTTGCAGATCCGAAGATCCTGATTCTTGACGAGGCAACAAGTTCCGTTGATACTCGTACTGAGGAAATGATCCAGAAAGCAATGGATAATCTGATGAAGGGAAGAACAAGCTTTGTTATTGCCCACCGTTTGTCAACCATTCGTGATGCCGATCTGATCCTTGTTATGAAGGACGGAGATATCATTGAGCAGGGAAATCATGAGGAACTTCTTGCAAGAGGCGGTTTCTATGCAGATCTGTATAATTCTCAGTTCGAAAGTACGACAGAGATCGCGTAAGGGAAATTTTACAAGTTAATAAGTTTATATACTAAGAGCAGTCAGAAGATTGCTGGTCGCACATCGTGTGAACAGTAACGGCTGCTCTTTTTAAGAAAGGAAAACAAGATGAAAACAAGTACAATTGTCCGTAAAGCATTTGCGGCAGGTGATATGGTAAGAGATGCCGGATTAAAGACACTGGAAGATGTTCAGAGATTTGATAACATTGTTTATGGAGAAGATAAAGTCTGGCAATCGCTGGATGTATATCGACCAAAAGCAACTAATATAGAAGAAAAACTTCCGGTTATTGTCAGCGTGCACGGTGGCGGCTGGGTCTATGGTGATAAGGAACGCTATCAGTATTACTGCATGAGCCTTGCACAGAGAGGATTCGCAGTAGTGAATTTTTCCTATCGTCTTGCACCGGAGTCAAAATTCCCGGCATCTATCATAGATACGAACCTTGTGTTTGGCTGGATCTTAGATCATGCAGAAGAATATGGATTAGATTCAGAAAATATATTTGCAGTCGGTGACTCTGCCGGGGCACATATGCTTGGCCTGTATACGAATTTATGTACAAATCCAGAATATGCAAAAGTTTACAAAGAAAAATTTGGAATCCAGACACCGCAGGATCTTAAGATTCGTGCAGTAGCCCTGAATTGTGGTCAGTACCATTTTGGCCTGGAAGAAATGAGTAATGAGACGACAGATAATCTGATGAAAGAATTTCTTCCAGAAGGCGGTACACCGGAGGAATTAGGGCTGGTTAATGTAGACACATATGTGACAGAAAAGTTTCCACCTGTATATCTGATGACAGCGGAGAAAGATTTCCTGAAAGAGCAGGCACCACTACTGGAGAAAGTTTTGAAAGAAAAGAAAGTTTCGTATATATATTCCTGCTACGAGGGGACGAAAAAGAAATTGGAGCATGTGTTCCACCTGAATATGAAGCTGGCAGATGCGGACAGATGTAATGATGCAGAGTGTGATTTCTTCCGCCAGTATTGTAGATAGATGAATGTTACTGGTCGCGCATAGGGTGAACAGTAATAGATTAATTGGAGCTTTTTCTTTTTGGGAGTGGAATTGCAGAAAGTAACTTGTTATAATGTATACAAGGCAGAGAGAACACTACTGATAGCATGTAAGGAGGCTCTTGAACAGATAGAACTTACACGGTATGCGGAAACGTTTGAAAATGAAAGGATAACGAATATTTTGAAATATGGAATAGCCTGCTATAAGAAAATATGCAGAGTTCTAGTACAAAAGAATAAAATCAATATATAAGCAGGATTTGTTTTATATCCTATATAGAAAAAGGGGCGCGTGAAAACTTTCACACGCTCTTTTTTACAATGATAAAAACTCAATTGCATATTGTTCAAGTGAAGCAAGAAGCTTATCAAGTGGAAATACTTTAAGATCATTTACCGCATCTTCGGTAACACTGAGATATCCATGCAATGAATCCAGGACTTGCTGTACATTTCCATACTGAATTTCATTAATCCCGGGATTTATTATCTGTGCGTTCAGATCAAGTGGAATCTGATAGCGGTTTACAAGATAAGTATTCATCTTTGTATAGTCCCCATAATAATATTCCTCAGTAAGATATTTTTCAAAAGGGATATAAGTCTGGAAATTTCTGATATAAACGGTCGCAATCTCTTCTTTTATATCTGTAATCTGTCCGGTTTCATCATAAAAATCAACAATCTCCGGAATAAAATCCTTGAAAAACCGACGGTCGATATATAAATGAAAATAGTAGCCCAAAACACTGGAATCAGAAAGAAGAGAGGCGTATTTAGCAGTAAAGCGTGTTAAATCCGGAAATACCATCATCTTATCACGATAAACAGGATTCCGGAAATGTGAAAGCTCTTTTTGGTCTGTCGCATCCGGTAGAAGATTCCCAATCAGAAAATCATTTACAGATTGAATCGGATAAGGAAAATCAGGGTACTCGTGAAGATGGCTTCGCAGCATCTGGGCTGCAGTTAAATGTAAAATAAAACCAGGCATGAGAAAATCCTTTCATATATAAAGCTGATACTATTTTAACATGAAATGAGTATATTATACAAGCGAGCTGATACGGGAGTAAAATAAGTCCTTTTTGTCATGTCACGAATTTGATATTTTGAGTTCTTATTTTGTATATTAATGTGTTCTAATTTGCTATTCTTTTATCACAGTAAAGATAGAATTGCAGATAGTAGGAATTGCTGCAATTTGTTTATAATAAGTGTGATAGGAGAATGTGAAGTATGAAATATGGTTTTTTTGACGAATCGAAAAAAGAATATGTGATCACAAGACCGGATACACCGGCACCTTGGGTGAACTATCTTGGATCTCCAGAATATGGAGCAATTATTTCTAATAATGCAGGTGGATATAGCTTTGCAAAATCAGGAGCGAACGGAAGAATTTTAAGATATATCTTCAATCAGTTTGACCAGCCGGGAAGATATATCTACTTAAGAGATCAGGAGAGTGAAGATTATTGGTCAGCTTCCTGGCAGCCGGTAGGAAAAGATCTGAATTCTTATAAGAGCGAATGTCATCATGGTACAGCATACACAAAGATGATGGCTGATTATAGCCAGATCCATTCAGAAGTAAGATACTATGTTCCGCTGAATCAGTCTTATGAAGTATGGAATCTTGCAGTGACAAATACCTCAGATCGCATGCGCAAGATCAATGTAACAGGCTATGCAGAATTTACAAACAACAGCAATTACGAGCAGGATCAGGTAAATCTTCAGTACTCTCAGTTTATTACAAGAACAGTGTTCCGTGGAAACCGTGTGCGCCAGATGATCCATGCCAATCTGGATCAGCTGGAAGATGGAAAAGATGTGGATGACAAGATCGTTGTTGACCGTTTCTTCGGACTTGCAGGTGCAAAGGTTGATTCCTGGTGTGGAAGCAGGGAAGGTTTCCTTGGAAGATATCATGGATACAACAATCCGGTCGGAGTGGAAGATGGTATTTTAAATTGTGAAGGAAATTATAATGAAAATGGATGTGGAGCATTAGCTACAATCCTGACTTTATATCCGGGAGAGACAAAAGAAATAGCATTTATTGTTGGTATGAAAGAAGATGCTGATGCAGAAACAATCATGTCTCGTTATGAGAATTGTGAAACAATCTGCAGAAATGAACTGGAAGAACTGATCCAGTACTGGCATGGACATCTGTCTCATTTCCAGGTGAAGACACCAAGCGAAGAATTTAATACAATGATCAATACATGGAATGCATATAACTGCTTTATGACATTTATCTGGTCACGTGCTGCATCCTTTACATATTGTGGACTGAGAAATGGATACGGTTATCGTGACACAGTACAGGATATCCAGGGTGTGATCCATCTGGCACCGGAGATGGCAGTAGAGAAGATCCGCTTCATGCTTTCAGCACAAGTAAATAATGGTGGAGGGCTTCCACTTGTAAAATTCACACACAATCCGGGACATGAGGATACACCGGATGATGCTTCTTATGTGCAGGAGACAGGACACCCGGCTTATCGTGCAGATGATGCGCTGTGGCTGTTCCCAACAGTATACAAATACATTTCCGAGACGGGAAATCTGGAATTTATCGATGAAGTGATTCCGTTTGCAAATAAAGAAGAAGGTACCGTGTACGAGCATTTGAAACGTGCAGTAGATTTCTCCATGAATCATCTTGGAAAGCATGGTATGCCGGCAGGCCTTTATGCTGACTGGAATGACTGCTTAAGACTCGGAAAAGATGGAGAGTCAACCTTCGTTGCATTACAGTTCTACTATGCAATGACAATTTTGAAGGAATTTGCTGAGTATAAGAAAGACACAGAATATCTGAATTATCTGGAGGAAAGTCAGAAGAAGCTGGAAAAACTGATCCAGGATCTCTGTTGGAACGAAGACCGCTTTATCCGTGGCTTCACAGAGGATGGTGAAGTGATCGGACAGCGCACAGATCCGGAGGCAAATATGTGGCTGAACCCACAGAGCTGGTCTGTGATCAGTGGACTTGCAAATGAAGCGCAGGCAGATCTTGCACTTCAGAATGTATATGACAAACTGAATACAGAATATGGTGCAATCCTGATGGATCCTCCGTATCATGCACATGCATTTGAAGGTGCCCTGGCTGTGATCTACAATGCCGGAACAAAGGAAAATGCAGGAATTTTCTCACAGTCTCAGGGATGGATCATTCTTGCAGAGGCGCTTCGTGGACACGGAGAGAGAGCATTTAACTATTTTATTGAAAATGCACCGGCTGCACAGAATAATCGTGCAGAGATCAGAAGACTTGAACCATACTGCTATGGACAGTTTACAGAAGGAAAACACAGCCCGAACTTCGGCCGTTCTCATGTACACTGGCTGACAGGAACAGCATCTACGGTTATGGTGGGATGTGTAGAAGGAATTCTCGGAATGCGGCCAGACTTCTATGGACTGAAGATTGCTCCGTCAGTACCGAAAGAGTGGGAGGAATTTGAAATCGAAAAAGATTTCAGAGGTTCACATTTACATATCGTTGTGAAAAATCCGGGGCATGCAGAGTCAGGATGTGAAAAACTTTTCGTGAATGGAGAACAAATGAAAGATAATTATATTCCACAGGAGAAGTTAACAAAGACAACAGAGGTAGAATTATTCCTTTCTTAAATGAAATGACGAGGGACTGGACATGAGAAAAATCAATTTTACAGATAAAAACGGAACATTTACGATTACAAATCCGGAAAATTATAGTGGACTTTACTTACCACTGGCAGGAGAAGAAGGTCTGAAATCCAGTATTACACCAACTTTGGGGGGAGATAGTAAAACGGACCAGAATCATTTCCTTCTCGAACCTGTCAGCATTGAAAACCTTCACAATAACCGTGGCACCAGAAATTTCTGGTGTCGGGTAGAAGGAAAAGGCTACTGGTCAGCATGTGGAGTTTCAGCGGAGCAGGAGTTTGATAAATATACAGACAGACAGGATGAAAGCACTCTGGAAGCAGGAATGATGTGGCAGAAGTTGACAAGAACTTCAAAAAAATATGATCTTCAGTCAGAAATCACATCCTTTGTTTCTATTGATGGCACAACAGAGATCCAGCTGATCAAGATTACAAATCTTTCGGAAGAAGAACAGGAAGTAACACCGATCGTTGCCATTCCGGTTTATGGAAGAAGCGCAGATAATATTCGCGACCACAGACATGTCACATCACTTCTTCACAGAATCGACACGAAAGAATGTGGCGTAGAAGTTACACCAGTATTATCCTTTGATGAGCGTGGACATCAGAAAAATGATACGACTTATTTTGTATATGGCTTTACAGCAGAAGGAAATGCCCCGAAGGAGTTTTATCCGACTGTTGAAAGCTTTATTGGAGAGGGAGGTTCTTTCCTGATTCCGGAAGCAGTACGTGTAGAAAAAACGGGATGTACCGCAGGCTGCCATCTGGAGGGGAAAGAGGCTGTTGGGGCATTCAGGTTTGAACGCAGAAAATTAAAAGCAAATGAATCAATAGAGTATGTTGTTCTTGCCGGAGCAACGGGAGAAAAGGCTTCCATTTCAAAAATCTGTACTTCATTTGGTACGAAGGAGCAGGCGGAAAACGAGCTTGCCAAAGTGAAAAAGTATTGGACAGAAAAAGTAAATGTAGAGTTTGAAACCGGTGATGAAGCTACAGACAATTATCTGAAGTGGATTTGCTTCCAGCCAATTTTAAGAAGAATTTATGGATGTTCCTTCCTTCCATATCACGATTATGGAAAAGGAGGAAGAGGCTGGAGAGATCTCTGGCAGGATTGCCTTGCACTTCTGATTATGGATCCCTCAAACGTCCGTCAGATGATCGTGGATAATTATGGCGGAGTAAGAATTGATGGAACAAATGCGACAATCATCGGAAATAAGCAGGGTGAGTTTATTGCAGACAGAAACAATATTACACGTGTCTGGATGGATCATGCATTCTGGCCATTTGTAACGACTCGTCTGTATCTGGATCAGACAGGAGATATGGATGTTCTGTTTGAAAAGGTTCCGTATTTTAAAGATTTACAGTCTATGAGAGGTACTGCACATGATAAGCTTTGGAACAGCGAATATGGACAGAAGCAGAAAACAGAAAGAGACCACATTTATTTCGGAACAGTTTTGGAGCATATTCTTTTACAGAATCTGTGTGCGTTCTATGATGTAGGAGAGCATAATGAAATGCGTCTTCATGGTGCCGACTGGAATGATGCACTGGACATGGCATGGGAGAAGGGTGAAAGTGTTGCATTTACCTGTGCTTATGCCGGAAATTTGAGAAATATTGCAAAAACACTCCGTCAGTTGGAAGAAATCAGTGGAAGCAGCAAGATTGAAATTGCACATGAGATGGAAGATCTTCTTGCAGGAAGCGTGGAACTGTATGAAGATGCAGCACGTAAGCAGGCACTCCTTGCAGGATACGCAAAGAAATGTGAACATAATATCAGTGGAGACACAATTGTTGTAAGATTGGATCAACTTGCGGCTAATCTTGAGGAAAAAGCAGACTGGATGATGAAAAACATCCGCGCCAATGAATGGGTGAAGGATGGAGAAGATGGCTGGTTCAATGGCTATTATGATAACCATGGCAGAAAAGTAGAAGGCGTTATGGATGAAAGCGTGAGAATGATGCTGACCGGACAAGTATTTGCCATTATGAGTGGAACGGCAACAGAAGATCAGGTGGAATCTATCTGCAGGAGTGCAGACAAGTATCTTTATGATCAGAAAGCCGGCGGATACCGTTTGAACACAAACTTCCATGAGGAAAAATTTGATCTTGGAAGAATGTTTGGATTTGCTTATGGCGAGAAAGAAAATGGAGCAGTGTTCTCACACATGGCTGTTATGTACTCAAATGCATTGTACCAGAGAGGATTTGCAAAAGAAGGAAATAAAGTACTTCAGGCACTTTTAGATGCAGCAATGGAATTTGATAACAGTAAGATGTATCCTGGACTTCCGGAATATTTTGATAATCAGGGAAGAGGCCTCTATGCATATCTGACAGGCGCTGCAAGCTGGTATATGCTTACCATGATCACAGAAGTGTTTGGGGTGAAAGGAGATTGCGGTGACTTGAAGATCGCACCTGCACTTATGCCGGAACAGTATAATCAGGATGGAAAAGCAGTACTTAAGATGACATTTGCCGGAAGGAACTTTGAGATTATATTCTATAATAAAGAAAAGAAAGAATTTGATCAGTTGAAGATCCAGAAAGCAGCTTGCGATGGAAAAGCATTAGAAATAACAGCTGAAAGGTGTACAATACTTTCAAAGAGAGAGATTCAGATGCTTTCAGTGAAAGAGACACATAAGATTGAAATTGAATTAGTATAATCGACAGATTAAAAAAGATAAAAATACTGTCAGAAAGAGAATTGCTTTCTGACAGTATTTTTTGTGGGAAAATCTGTGAATTCTTCTTTGAAGAAATCTGATTTTACCACATGCTTTTATAGTATTTGTCCCGGTACTTCTTTGGAGTGAGCCCGGTAAAGTTCTCGAATGTCTGGATGAAGTGACTCTGTGAAGAAAATGCAAGATAATTTGCGATATCTACAATTGATTTGTTTGAGTATCGCAGCAGATGAGTTGCTTTTTCTATCTTCTGTTCACGGATATAATCGCTGACAGAGACTCCCAGATTCTGCTTGAAAATGCGCGAAAGATAATTCGTGGAAAGTCCGGTGTGGTCAGCAAGAACCTGAATCGTGATTCTTTCTTTGATGTGACTGTAAATATAATCGACACATTGCATAACGGGTTTTGATAAAATGGAACTCTTTTTCTGAAGAATCATCTTACCTGTAAAATCCTTTGCCATCTCATGGTGAAGATCTGCAACCTGACGGATCGTTGTGCAGGAATCCATCTTCAGAATATAGAAGTCACTGAGCCTGTAAGCCTGCTCTGGTTCGAGCCCACCGTCGATACAATAACGGGTCAACATTGCAGTGGTGACAACAAAATGGTATTTTATATTAGTAAGCGCATTACGGGATAGAACACCTGTTCCATCCAGACGAATAAATTCATCTTCGGAACAGTTTTTAATGACTGCTTCCATGTCGCCGGAGCGTACAGCATCATAGAAAGAATATTCTACAGTTGGTGATCTGTGAAGAGTTTCTAATTCGCTGTTTTCGAGTTCTGTATTGTACCATTCATTAGATAAAGTCATAAAAAACCTCCTTTTTTATATTATGACATGAATTTGATATTTTGTTAAGATAAATAATATAATCGGAGGAAAAAAGATGGTATATTTAGTTCAACAACAAGAAAAGCATAGCAGAGTGCTTAGATAAAGGAGGATTTATAAATGAAAAAGAGAGTTGTTGCGATTCTTATGGCAACAGTAGTTGCTGTTGGATCACTTGCCGGATGTGGAAGCAAGGGTGGAAATGGCGGAGAGGCCAGTACAGAAGAAGGAAAGGTAATTAACATTTATTCTTGGAATGATGAGTTCCGTGAGAGACTGGAAGCTATATATCCTGAAGTTGAGTCAACATCCAAAGATGGAACTGTTACAACATTGAAAGATGGAACAGAGATCCACTGGATCATCAATCCAAACCAGGATGGTGTTTATCAGCAGAAACTTGATGAGGCACTTATGAAACAGGCAGATGTTGATACAGATGATAAAGTAGATATCTTCCTGTCAGAGACAGACTATGTATACAAATATACAGATGCTGAAGCAGACACTGCAGTACCACTGAAGGATCTTGGAATTGATCCGGATAAAGATCTTGCAGATCAGTACGACTTCACAAAAACAACAGCATCTGATGCAGACGGGGTTCAGAGAGGATCTACATGGCAGTGCTGCCCGGGAACAATGGTTTACCGTCGTGATATTGCAAAAGAGGTATTCGGAACAGACGATCCGACTGCTGTAGGTGAAAAAGTAAAAGACTGGGCTGCTATGAAACAGACAGCAGAAGAATTGAAGCAGAAAGGATATTATGCATTTGCTTCTTATGCTGATACATTCCGTCTCTATGGAAACAACATTTCTAATTCATGGGTAAAAGATGGAGACACAAAGGTTACAGTTGATCCAATGATCATGCAGTGGATTAATGATTCAAAAGAATGGCTGGATGCAGGTTACTTAAACCCGACAGTAAAAGGTCAGTGGAATGATGACTGGAACAAAGCAATGGGAAGTCAGTCCAAAGTATTTGCATTCCTCTTCCCGGCATGGGGTATTGATTTCACATTGAAACCGAACTGGGATGGAGAAGACGGTGTATGGGCAGTAACAAACCCACCGCAGGAATACAACTGGGGAGGATCTTACATCCATGTTGCAACAGGTACAGATAATCCGGAACATGCAAAAGATATTATCCTTGCTATGACAGCAAAAAAAGATAATCTGTTAAAGATCTCCCAGAATTACTCAGACTTTACAAATACAAAATCCGGTATGCAGGAAGCCGCAAACGATGATGCTACATATGGTTCAGAATTCCTTGGCGGACAGAACCCATTCCAGTACTTTGCACCAGTTGCTGAAAACATCAAGATCGCACCACTTTCCGCTTACGATCAGGGATGTGTGGAGTTAATCCAGAATGCATTCAGCGATTACTTCCAGGGCAAAGTTGACTTTGAGAAAGCAAAATCAAACTTTGAAACAGCAATTAAAGAACGTTATCCTGACATTACAGAGGTTGTTTGGCCAGAATAATGTCTGGAATGAACAGCTACTAACGCAGGGAGCTCTGTGACAGCAGAGCCTCTGTTCTGTTAGAAGATATTGTGGAAAGGAAGAACCATTATGAAGAAAAAGAAAAAAAGTATTGATTATGGAAAATGGGGATATATATTTATTCTTCCTTTTTTCGTAGCATACATTATTTTCTCATTGATACCGTTGATCGATACAGTAAGGTATAGTTTCTTTGAATATTACCGATCAGGAATTAAAGAGGTTGGACCGAATTTTATAGGAATGGCAAACTATGTGAGTCTTCTTCATTCAGATATGCTGAAATATGGAGCGAATACTTTAATTCTGTGGGTGATCGGATTTATACCTCAGATTGTGATCGCGCTGGTACTTGCAGCGTGGTTCACTGATGTCCGATTAAAGATTAGAGGGCAGCAGTTTTTCAAAGTTGTCATTTATCTTCCAAACCTGATTATGGCATCTGCATTTGCATTGTTATTCTTTACAATGTTCTCAACAAATGGACCGATTAACTCAATTCTGATGTCAATCGGAATCCTGAAAAAACCGATCGATTTCCTTGGATCTGTATTTGGAACAAGATCGTTGATCGGATTTATGAACTTCCTGATGTGGTTTGGAAATACAACTATTATGTTGATGGCAGCAATCATGGGAATCAGTCAGGACGTCTTCGAGGCATCTGACCTGGATGGATGTAACAGTATCCAGAGATTCTTCTATATTACACTGCCTTTGATCCGTCCAATTCTGGCATATACATTGATCACATCCATTATTGGCGGACTTCAGATGTTCGATGTTCCTCAGATCCTGACAAATGGACAGGGTAACCCGAACAGAACATCCATGACTCTGATCATGTTCCTGAACAGTCATCTGAAGAGCAAAAACTATGGAATGGCCGGTGCACTTTCTGTATATCTGTTTATCGTAAGTGCAATCCTCTGTTTCTTTGTATATCGTATGACAAATGATAACGATCCAGATGGTTCTAAGAAAGCAGCTAAGAAAAGAGCAAAAGCAGAAAGGAGAAAGAGATAATGAAATCAAAAACAAAGTCAAGTCGTGGACGTAGCATACTGGCACATACCGTATTGATTCTGTTATCTTTTATGTGTCTGTTTTTCTTCTATGTATTGATTATAAATGCAACACGTTCTCATGCAGAGCTACAGAAGGGATTCTCAGCACTGCCGGGAAAATATTTCTTTACAAATCTAAAAAATGTAGCGAATGACGGAAGCTTCCCGATGTTCCGTGGTATTTTGAACAGTTTGATCGTATCAGGGTGTTCAGCAGCATTATGTACCTATTTTTCAGCTCTGACAGCATATGGACTTTATGCTTATGATTTTAAAGGGAAAAAAGTAGCATTTACATTTATTATGGCAATCCTTGTTATGCCTACACAGGTTACAGCAATGGGATTCCTGAAATTGGTTACGAACATGGGAATGTATGATTCTCTGCTTCCATTGATCATTCCATCAATTGCATCACCGGCTGTATTTTATTTCATGTACAGTTATCTGCAGTCTTCCCTTCCGATTTCTCTTGTAGAAGCGGCAAGAATAGATGGATCTGGAGAATTTAAGACATTTAACCACATTGTTCTTCCAATCATGAAGCCGGCAATTGCAGTTCAGGCAATCTTTACTTTCGTAGGTTCCTGGAACAATTACTTCGTTCCGGCTTTGATCATTCAGTCAAAGAATAAGATGACAGTCCCGATCCTGATCGCAACACTTCGTGGAGCGGATTATATGAACTTTGATATGGGTAAAATCTACATGATGATCACGGTAGCAATCGTTCCGATCATTATTGTATACCTGCTGTTGTCTAAATATATCATTGCAGGAGTTACTCTTGGTGGAGTAAAAGAATAATAAGAATTAAGTTGTTGGAGGAAAGCTGTCATTTAGTGGGCAGCTTTTTTCTTACAGTTGGTTTATCTCAGTCGAGAAGACTCCCACCTCTTCAGGTGGTGAGTAATAGCAAATTTGTCTCAGTGGGAGTTCAATCTCCGACTGAGATAAACACTCCGCGAGGATGCGCAGTGATTCTGATAGGAATATATCAGCTTCGCTGACCAGAATCACGCGCCAAGTCTCACGGATGTTCGACTTGAATTAAGGAGATGTGTAAATGGAAAAGAATTTGAAACATAGTGGAACAAGAAGTACAGAAGTTTGCCAGCGTGAAATAGATCATGCTGTGTTTGCACGTGAGGCAGCAGAAGAAGGAATTGTTCTGTTGAAAAACGAAGGACTGCTTCCATTAAAAAAAGATACAAAGATTGCACTTTTGGGGATTGGGGCAGAGAAGACGATTAAAGGTGGTACTGGTTCCGGAGATGTAAATAACAGAGTGAGTGTATCTATATATGCCGGAATGAAAGAGAAAAACGCGGGTATTGTAAGCGAGGAGTGGCTGAAAGATTATCACAACCGCTATGAGCAGGCGAGAGCAGAGTGGAAGGATCAGATCTTAGAAGCTGCAAAACATGTAGACAATCCGTTTGATGCCTATGCTGCCAATCCATTTATCATGCCGGATGGCCGTGCGGTGACAAATGAAGATATCAAGGCTGCAGAAGCGGCGGTTTATGTTATAAGCCGTATTTCCGGCGAAGGAAAGGACAGAAGAAAAAGAAAAGGGGATTATTATCTGAGTGACCAGGAAGAAAAAGATCTGTATTTCCTGAACGAGCAGAAAATCCCAACTGTATTGATCATTAATGCAGGTGGACCGGTAGAACTTACAGACCTGCTGGCTGGAACAGAAAATATATGTGCGATCCTGAATATTTCCCAGCTTGGACAGGAAGGTGGAAATGCAGTTGCTGATATATTGTTTGGAGAATTTACACCGAGTGGAAAGCTGACAACAACATGGACAAAACGCTACGATGATTGTCCGGCAGCAGAGGAGTTCAGCTATTTGAACGGAAATCTTGAGACGGAAGAATATGCGGAAGGAATCTATGTTGGATACCGCTATTTTGACAGCTTTGGAATTGAACCATTATTTTCATTTGGTTATGGTCTGTCTTATACAGAATTTGACATTCGACTTTGCGGTATAAATACTGATTCGAAAGGTGTGACAGTAACTGTTGAGGTAGAAAACACAGGAACAACATACAGCGGAAAAGAAGTTGTGCAGATTTATGCTTCTCTTCCTCAGGATGGAAGCAGAAAAGAATTCCGTCGTCTAGTCGGATATGAAAAGACAGAAGAACTGAAACCGGGAGAGAAAGAGATGCTGAATATTGTTCTTCCTGCAAAGGCGTTCGCAAGCTTTTTGGAAGAGCAGCAGGAGTGGAGAATCCAGGCAGGTGCTTATGGAATATGGATTGGAAACAGCTTGTCAGAGGCAAAACTTTCAGCGGGGGTAAAGGTATCTGCTGATGTAATGATGGAGAAAACAAAGAAACTGGAAGATCATAGTGAAGTTGTTGAAATCAAAGACTGTGCAGAAGAATTATGCAGACGCGCAGAAGAATGGACAGCACTGCTTGAGGAACTTCCGAACGTATCATTTGAACCAGAGGCAGAAGAAAAGAAAGTATGCAGATTTCCAGAAGAAACGGAGATTCCTGTAGAAGATTTGATCCCACTTATGTATGGAAATATGTCTGAAATCAGAAGTACACTTGGAGCATCTGGAATTAAAGTGCCGGGAACAGCAGGAGAGACGAGTGAAGCACTGCTTGATCAATACGGAATCCCATCTTTGATCATGGCAGACGGACCGGCCGGAATCCGCCTGCAGCAAACTTATGAAGTAGACCGTGAGAAAGATACAGTTTATGGAACAGGTGTGCTTGGTTCACTTGAAAATGGTTATCTTGTTGGAAGAAAAGACCATGAGGGCGCAGAACGTTACTATCAGTATTGTACTGCATTTCCGGTAGGAACAGCACTTGCACAGTCCTGGAACAAAAAACTGATGGAACAGTTTGGACGGAAGGTTGCGGCAGAGATGGAAGAATTTCATATTAATCTCTGGCTTGCACCAGGATTGAATATTCACAGAAATCCGCTGTGTGGAAGAAACTTTGAATATTATTCAGAAGATCCATTCCTTGCAGGCACACTGGCAGCAGCAGTGACCAGAGGAGTTCAGAGCAGACCGGGATGTGGTGTTACAATCAAGCATTTTGCATGCAATAATCAGGAAGATAACAGAATGGGTGTTGATGCACACATATCAGAAAGAACATTGAGAGAAATTTATCTCAGAGGTTTTGAAATTGCAGTGAAAGAGGGCGAACCAACTGCGATCATGTCTTCCTATAATCTGATCAATGGTGTGCATGCAGCAAACAGCAAGGATCTTTGTACAAGAATTGCACGTGAAGAGTGGGGGTTTGACGGAGTTATCATGTCTGACTGGAATACAACAGTACCGGAGGATGGAAGCATTCCGTGGGTTTGTGTGGCAGCAGGAAATGATATTATTATGCCGGGAAATCCGGATGATGATAAAAACATTCGTGATGCGTATAAAGAAGGAAAACTTACAGAAAAAGAAATCCGTCTTTGTGCAAACAGAATCCTGAAACTGATTCGAAGATTAAGCTGATTATGTTACGCATCTGCAACAACCGAAAGAACTGACGTCCTTTCGGTTAAGGGCAT
>OCPY01000788.1_pt1 | contig 18240 bp, 15 predicted proteins | sample 1538821 | NCBI WGS metagenome assembly OCPY01 (sample SAMN04571728, study PRJEB22368) | human gut metagenome | biome: human gut; material: stool | host: Homo sapiens | place: Luxembourg | collected 2012-12-07 | reverse complement strand
CCGCCCGGGCGGGCCGGGACGTAGCGCTGGTCTGCTCCGGCGACGCCGGGGTCTACGGCATGGCCAGCCCGCTGCTGGAGCTGGCCGAAGAGTACCCGGACGTCAACGTGGAGGTCGTCCCCGGCCTGACCGCCGCCCTCAGCGGCGGGGCGGTGCTGGGTGCGCCGCTGGCCCACGATTTCTGCGTCATCTCGCTGTCGGACCGCCTCACGCCGTGGGAGGTCATCGAAAAGCGGCTGGCCTGCGCCGCCCAGGGCGATTTCGCACTGGCGCTGTACAATCCCTCGTCCAAGGGCCGCCCGGACTATCTGCGCCGGGCCGTGGACGTCCTGCTGGCGAACGGCAAAGCCCCGGACACCCTCTGTGGCTATGTGCGGAACATTGGCCGGGAAGGGCAGGAAAAGCACATCCTGCCTCTCAGCCAGCTCCGGGACACCGAGGTGGATATGTTCACCACCGTCTTTGTGGGCAGCGCCGCCACTCGCGCGCTGAGCGGGCGGATGGTCACGCCGCGGGGGTACCGCCGATGAACGTCGTCGTTTTCAGCGGCACCACCGAGGGGCGGGCGCTTTCCCGCCAGCTGGCGGCACTGGGCATCGAAGTCACCGTCAGCGTGGCCACCCCGCTGGGGCAGGAAGAGCAGGGGAGCACCCCCGGCGTCACCGTCCGGTGCGGGCGGCTCCTGCCCGATGAGATGGCCACGCTCTTGGGGGATGCCGCCCTCTGCATCGACGCCACCCACCCCTACGCAGTGGAGGCGACCAAAAACATCAAAGCAGCGGCAGAGAAGGCCGGGGTAGGATACCTCCGCCTGCTGCGCCCGGCCAGTCCGCTGCCGGAAAACTGTCTCGTCTTTGAGAGCGCAAAGCAGGCAGCCGAGGCGCTGGCCGCAAAAGAGGGCAATCTTCTATTGGCCACCGGGGCCAAGGAGCTGGCGCAGTTTGCGGCCATCCCGCCCGAGCGGCTCTACCCCCGCGTCCTGCCCACGCTGGAAAGCATCGCGGCCTGTGAGGCGGCGAATATCCCCCACCGCAATATCATCGCCATGCAGGGGCCCTTCAGCTTTGCCCTCAATCAGGCCATGATGGAGCAGTTCCATATCCGCTGGCTCATCACAAAGGACGGCGGCGCAGCCGGAGGCTTCGACGAAAAAGCCGCCGCCGCTTCTGCCGCCGGGGCGCAGCTGGTGGTCATCCGCCGTCCGCCCGAGCAGGGCAAGACGGCTTCCGAGGTGTTGAAACGCTGCAAGGAGATGATAAGATGAACGTGACACTCATCGGCATGGGCTCCGGCCAGCCGGAGAACCTGACCCTTCAAGGCCTGGCCGCACTGCGGCAGGCCGACCTCATCCTGGGCGCACGGCGTCTGCTGGCAGTTCTGCCTGCCGGCTGCACCGAGAATCGCGCCGCCGCCTACCGCCCCGACGAGGTGGCAGAGCTGCTGCAGACTTCCGGTGCAGAGAACGCCGTGCTGGTCTACAGCGGCGACACCGGCTTTTACTCCGGCGCGTCTGCCATGATGGAAAAACTGGAGGCCCTCGGCGTCCGCGCCCGGGTGCTGCCCGGCCTTTCCAGTATCCAGCTGCTGGCGGCGGCGCTGGGCCGTCCGTGGCAGGGGTGGAACCTTGTTTCGGCCCATGGCCGCACCTGTGACCCGGTGGCCGAGTGTATGCAGGGCAGACCCACCTTCTTCCTCACCGGCGGCAGCGAAGACCCCGCCACCCTCTGCGCCCAGCTGGCGGCAGAGGGCTTCGGGGACGTGCAGGCTGTTGTGGGCCAGTGCCTCGGCACGCCGGAAGAGAAGATCTTCCGCGGCAGCGTCAAAGAGCTGGCCGCAGGCCGCTTCAACAGCCTGAGCGTCCTTCTCGTGGAGGCGGCGGAGGTGCTGCCCCGCCGCGCCCCGGGCCTGCCGGACGAAGCCTTCGAGCGGGGTGACGTCCCCATGACCAAGCAGGAAGTCCGGGCCGCTGTGCTGGCGAAGCTGGCCGTCCGCCCGGAAGACATCCTGTGGGACGTGGGGGCCGGGACGGGCAGCGTCAGCGTGGAGCTGGCATTGGCCGCGCCCCGGGGCCGGGTGTACGCGGTGGAGTGCAGGCCGGAGGGCTGTGCGCTCATCAAAGCCAACCGCGAAAAATTCAGGACCCGGAACCTCGTCCTCGTGGAGGGGCTTGCCCCCGCCGCCCTTTCGGACCTGCCCGCGCCGGACGCTGTTTTCATCGGCGGCAGCAAGGGCAGCCTTGCCGCCATCGTGGACGCCGCGCTGGATAAGAACCCCGACGCCCGCATCTGCGTGTCGGCCATCGCCCTTGAGAGCCTTTCGGCGGCAGTGGCCGCGCTGACGGCCAAAGGCCGGACCGTGCAGGTGAGCCAGATCGCCGTCAGCCGGGCCAAGGCCGTGGGCGGACTGCACCTCATGATGGCCCAGAACCCCATCTACCTCATCACAGGAGAATGACATGATACAGTTTCTGCTGGCGGCGCCCCGCTCGGGCAGCGGCAAGACCACCATGACCTGCGCCCTGCTCATGGCGCTGAAGCGGCGGGGTTGTGCGCCCTGCGCCTTCAAGAGCGGGCCGGACTACATCGACCCCATGTTCCACCGGGCCGTGCTGGGGGTGGAGAGCCGCAGCCTCGACCTCTTTTTCTCTGCACCCGAGACGGTGCGCACCCTCTACGCGAAGGGTGCCGCCGGACACGGTGCGGCGGTGTGCGAGGGGGCTATGGGCTTTTACGACGGCCTCGGGGGCGTCAGCGACAGGGCCAGTGCGTGGCATCTGGCCGACACGCTGGGTCTGCCGGTACTACTGGTGGCAGAGCCGAAAGGTCAGAGCCTGACGCTGGCCGCAGAACTGAACGGGCTCGTAAACTTCCGCACTCCCAGTCACATCGCAGGCATCCTGCTGAACAACTGCACGGCACGGATGCACGCTCTGCTGGCCCCGATGCTGGAAGAAGAGACGGGTCTGCCGGTGCTGGGCTTTCTGCCGAAACTCCCGGAGGCCGTCATCGGTTCCCGCCATCTGGGCCTCTACACGGCGGCGGAAGTGGAAAATTTACAGCAGAAGCTGGCCCTCCTGGCCGACGCGGCAGAGGAGCACATCGACTGGCCCCGCCTGCTGGCCCTCTGCGAAAAGGAGCCGCCCGTCCTGCCGGTGCAGCCGGAGACGCCTCCGGCCCGCGTCCGCATCGCCGTGGCGCAGGACGAGGCGTTCTGCTTCGCCTACGCTGAGACGCTGGAAGCCTTCCGGGACGCCGGGGCAGAGGTGGTCTTTTTCAGCCCCCTCCGCGACACGGCTCTGCCGGAAAACATCGGCGGGCTGTATCTGCCCGGCGGCTACCCGGAACTTCACGCAAGAGAATTGAGTGAAAATACCTCGCTTCTGCGCGAGATAAAGCAAAAAATCGAGTCCGGTCTGCCCACAGCGGCCGAGTGCGGAGGCTTCCTCTATCTGGGGCAGAGCCTCACGGACGCCGAGGGGCAGAGCTGGCCGATGGTGGGCGTTCTGCCGGGCGAAGCAAAAGATGCCGGACGTCTCGTCCGCTTCGGCTACGCCGCGCTGAGCGCAGACTCGGACAGTATGCTCTTCCGGGCCGGGGAGAGCTTTCCCATCCACGAATTCCACCACTGGGATTCCATCGCCAACGGCGTGGCTCTCGCGGCAAAAAAGCCGGTGGGCGGCGCAGAGTGGCGGTGCGGATTTGTAAACGAGCATTTCTATGCGGGCTTCCCGCATTTGTACTGGGCGGGTACGCCCCTGCCGCAGCGCTTTGCCGCCGCGGCTGAAAATTACAGGAGAGACCATGACTGAGACAGAACTCGCCGCCCTCTGTGCGGCCATCACGCCGCCGGACGAAGCCGCCCGGGCGGCGGCGCACGCCCACTGGGCCAGCCTTGCAAAGCCGCTGGGCGGGCTGGGTAGATTGGAAACGACCATCGAGGACGCCGCCGCCCTCACCGGCAGCGCAAAGCTGGATATTTCCCGCCGGGCGGTGCTGGTGCTCTGCGCCGATAACGGTGTGGTGGCCCAGGGCGTCAGCCAGACCGACAGCAGCGTGACCCGCGCCGTGGCTGAGAACCTCGCCGCCCGCCGCACCAGCGTCTGCCGGATGGCACAGACCGCCCGGTGCGAGGTGGTGCCGGTGGATATGGGCATCGCGGGCGACCCGGTCCCGGGCGTCCTCGACTGCCGCATCGCCCCCGGCACAGCGGACTTCACCCTCGGTCCGGCTATGAGCAGGGCTGAAGCTGTGGAGGCCATCGGCAGGGGCATCCGGCTGGTGCAGGAGCAGAAGAAAGCGGGCGTCGGCCTGCTGGCTACCGGTGAGATGGGCATCGGCAACACCACGACATCCAGCGCCGTGGCCGCTGTGCTGCTGGGCCAGCCCGTCGAAGTGATGACAGGCCGGGGCGCGGGTCTTTCGGACGAGGGACTTGCCCGGAAAATCGATGCTATCCATCGCGGCATCGCAAAAAATCAGCCCGATTCTGCCGACGCACTGGACGTGCTGGCAAAGCTGGGCGGTTTCGATATTGCCGGGCTCTGCGGCGTCTTCCTCGGCGGTGCGCTGGAAGGTGTGCCGGTGCTGGCCGACGGTTTCATCAGCTGTGTGGCGGCGCTCTGCACTGTCCGGTTCTGCCCGGCAGCGGCCAAGGCTGTTTTTGCAAGCCATTGCTCCACCGAGCCGGCCGCAAAGCTGGTGCTGAACGCTCTGAACAAAAAAGCCCTCATCACGGCGGGCCTGCATCTGGGCGAAGGCACCGGCGCGGTGGCCGCCATCCCGCTGTGGGACATGGCGCTGGCCGTCTACAATGGCTGTTATTCCTTTGAAGAGGGCGGCATCGAAGCCTACACGCCGCAGGGGGGTGCGGGATGCTGACGCTGGTGCTCGGCGGCGCGGCCAGCGGCAAGAGCGCCTACGCCGAGAGCCTTGTGCTCAAGACCGGCCTGCCCCGCTATTACCTCGCCACCATGCAGGTCTGGGATGCCGAGTGCGCCGCCCGGGTGGAAAAGCACCGGAAAATGCGGGCGCAAAAGCAGTTCGAAACGCTGGAATGCCCGCTCCACCTCGACCGTCTGTCCCTGCCCGGCCGGGGGACCGTCCTGCTGGAAGATCTCGGCAACCTCGTCGCCAACGAGCTTTACAGCCCCGGCGGGGCAGGAAAGCACACCGCCGAGGCCGTTTTGGCCGGGCTGGAACGCCTCGCCGCCGGGTGTGATAACCTTATCGTCGTATCGAACGAGGTGTTCAGCGGCGGTGCCGACTACGCAGGCGACACCGACCAGTATCTGCTGGCGCTGGCGCAGGTGAACAACGCCTTCGCCGCCCGGGCGGACAACGTCTGCCGGGTGGTCTGCGGCCTGCCGGTGTACTACAAAGGGGGAGAAAAGCTGTGACTGTTTTGCAGACCATCGCGGTGGCCTTTGCGATGTTTTCGGCCCTGCCGGTGCCGCAGTTCGAGTGGAACGAGAAAAATATGCGGTACGCCATGTGCGCCTTCCCCCTCATCGGGCTGGTGTGCGGCGGGCTGTGGTGTCTCTGCGGCGTCCTGCCCCTGCCGGAGCTGGCCCGGGCGGCGGCGTTCTGCCTCGTGCCGGTGGCCATCACCGGCGGCATCCATCTCGACGGCTACGCCGACACCTCGGACGCCCTCTCGAGCTACGGCGACCGCGAAAAAAAGCTTGAAATCCTGAAAGACTCCCACTGTGGGGCCTTCGCTGTCATCCGGCTGTGCTGCTACTTTGTGGCCTACTTCGGCCTCTGCGGCAGTGTGCGGTTCACACCCCGGGCGGGCCTGTGCTGGACGCTGGCGCTGGTGCTGGAGCGGGCGCTGTCGGGCTTTGCCGTGGCGGCGTTCCCGCTGGCGAAAGACACCGGCCTCGCCCATACTTTTGCCACAGCGGCCGACAAGCAGACCGTCTGCCGCTTCCTCTGCGGCCTGTCGGCTCTGCTCATCCTGGCGCTGACGGCGCTGGGCGGCGGCGGGCTGGCGGCGGCGGCGCTTCTGGCGCTGTGGCGCTATTATTTCGTGGCCAAAAGGCAGTTTGGCGGCATCACCGGCGACCTGGCCGGGTGGTTTTTACAGCGGGCCGAGCTGTGGATGCTGGCGGCGCTGGCTGTCAGCCAGTGGGGAGGAGTGCTGTAAATGATGTTCATCACAGGGCCGCTCTACAGCGGCAAGCGCACCTTTGCGCGGAACTTCCGGGGCAGCGTCATCGCCGATGTGCAGGACGCCGCCGCCGAGACTCAGACCCCGGAGCAGCTCGAAACGCTGGCCCGGGAGCTGGCGGAATATGATATTGTCATCGCCACCGAGGTCGGCGGCGGTGTTGTCCCGATGGATGCTGAGGAGCGCGCCGGGCGGGAGGCCGCCGGACGGCTGGCCTGCCTGCTGGCAGAGCGCGCCGACTGCGTGGTGCAGATGTTCTGCGGCATCCCGACGGTATTGAAAGGAGAATTACCCCAATGTTGATCTATCTGCTGCGTCACGGCCTGACCGAATACAACGCCCAGAAGCGCTATCAGGGCCAGCGCGACATCCCGCTCTCGGCGGAGGGCCTGAGCCAGCTGCGCCGGGCCGACATCGACCCGAAGGTGGTCTATATCACCCCGCTGCAGCGGACGGCCCAGACGGCCCGGGTGCTCTTCCCGGAGGCAGAGCTTGTGGTCGTGAAGGACCTGCAGGAGATGTGCTTCGGCAGCTTCGAGGGCAAAAACTACGTCGAGATGGAGCACGACGCCGATTATCAGGCGTGGGTGCAGGCCAACTGCGAGAGCAAATGCCCCGACGGTGAGCGGAAGGACGACTTCTCGAACCGCATCTGCAATGCCTTCTCTGCTCTGGTGGACAAGGCGCTGGCCGACGGCGAAGAGCTGCTGGTCATCCTGGCCCACGGCGGCACCCAGATGGCGGCTATGGAGCGGTACGCCCTGCCCAGGCGCGATTATTATGCGTGGTGCGGCCCCAACGCGGGCGGCTATGTGCTGGATGCCGCCGACTGGGCCGAGAAGCGCCAGCTCCGCCTCGTGAAGACCGTGCAGTACACGAAAGACGCGGAGGCCGGCGTATGATGACCGCCTGGGCTGTGCTGGGAGGCTTCGTGCTGGACGCCATTTTCGGCGACCCGGCATGGCTGCCCCACCCGGTGGTGTACATGGGCAAAGCCATCTCCCGGCTGGAAAAATTCCTCCGCTCCCGCCTGCCCAAAACGCCTCAGGGCGAGCTGCTGGGCGGCGCGGTGCTGGCGTTCTGCCTGCCGGTGGGGACGCTGCTGCTCACGGGCCTTGTCTGCTGGGGCGCGGCGATGCTTCACCCGCTGCTGGGGCTGGCCGTCCAGATGTTCTGGTGCGGGCAGGCGCTGGCCGCGAAGGGGCTGATGCAGGAGAGCATGAATGTCTACCGGGAACTGGTAAAAGACGACCTGCCCGCCGCCCGGAAGGCTGTGAGCCGCATCGTGGGCCGCGACACGGAAGCTTTGACCGCCGAGGGCGTGACCAAGGCGGCGGTGGAGACGGTGGCCGAGAACGCCAGCGACGGCGTCATTGCGCCTTTGCTTTATATGCTGCTGGGCGGCGCGCCGCTGGCCCTGACCTACAAGGCCATCAACACCATGGACAGTATGCTGGGCTACAAAAACGAAAAATATCTCTACTTTGGCCGTGCCGCCGCAAAACTGGACGATGTGGCGAACTATATCCCGAGCCGTCTGGCGGCGCTGCTCTGGATCATGGCGGCGGCGTTCACCCGCAATGACGCCAAGGGCGCGTGGCGTATCTGGCGGCGGGACCGCCGCAATCACGCCAGCCCCAACAGCGCCCAGACTGAGAGCGCCTGCGCCGGTGCGCTGGGCGTTCAGCTGGCCGGGCCGGCCTATTATTTCGGGGAATATTATCCGAAGCCCACCATCGGCGATCCGCTGCGGCCCATCGAGCCGGAGGATATTCTGCGGGCAGATCGGATGATGTATGTAGCCAGCGGATTTGCGCTGGCGTGGGGATGTGCGATACGGGGGTTCTTGGGATGAAACAACTGGTCCACGGCGGTGACTGGATGGGCTACCGCGAACGCTTTGGCCGGGACGCGCTGGATTTTTCGGCGAACGTCAGCCCCCTCGGTCTGCCCGAAGGGGTGGCGCAGGCCATCCGGGACGCTCTGCCTCTGGCCGACCGCTACCCCGACCCCCTCTGCCGCACCCTGCGGGCGGCGCTGAGCCGGGCCGAGGGTGTGCCGCAGGAGCATATCCTCTGCGGCAACGGCGCGGCGGACCTCATCTTCCGGCTGGTCTGGGCCGTAAAGCCCCATAAGGCACTGGTGACTGCCCCGACTTTTGCCGAGTACGCCTCTGCATTGGATACGGTGGAGTGCGAAGTGAAACGCTTCTTCCTCGATGAAACGAATGATTTCGCCCCGACGGACGCCCTCGTGGACGCCGTGGACGAGAGCATCGACATGGTGTTCCTCTGCCAGCCGAACAACCCGACGGGGCAGCTGGCCTCACCCGAACTGGTGAAAAAGCTGCTGCGCCGGTGCGAGGAGTGCCGCACGATTTTGGCCGTAGATGAGTGCTTTCTGGACTTTCTGCCCGACGCCGACGGGTGGACCGCGAAGCCTCTGCTGGAAAGTGGGAACCTCGTCATCCTGAAAGCTTTCACCAAGCTCTACGGCATGGCCGGCGTCCGGCTGGGTTACTGCCTCTGCGGCGACGAAACGCTTCTGGAAAAAATGCAGACAGCGGGCCAGCCGTGGGCCGTGTCCAGTCTGGCGCAGGCGGCAGGCGTCGCGGCCCTGAAAGAAACCGCTTATGTGGACGAAGTGCGCGCCCTTATCGCCCGGCAGAGGCCCGTTCTGACGGCGGGCCTGCGGGCGCTGGGCCTGCGGGTCATCGACGGAAAGGCGAACTATCTGCTCTTCCGCGCGCCCGCCGACCTGAACGAAAGGCTTCGCCCGCTGGGAACACAGGTGCGCAGCTGCGCGAATTATCCGGGCCTCGGGCCGGAGTGGTACCGCACGGCGGTGCGCACGGCCCCCGAGAACGCCCGGCTGCTGGAACTTATGAAAGAGGTGCTGGGATGAGCAGGGCAAAATGCATCATGGTGCAGGGTACGATGAGCGGTGCAGGCAAAAGTCTGCTCTGCGCGGCGCTCTGCCGCATTTTTGCGCAGGACGGCCTGCGCGCTGTGCCGTTCAAGAGCCAGAACATGGCTCTGAACAGCTTCGTCACCAAAGACGGCCTCGAGATGGGCCGGGCGCAGGTGGTGCAGGCGCAGGCCGCCGGTGTCGAGCCGGACGTGCGGATGAACCCCATCCTCCTGAAGCCCAGCAGTGACGTGGGCAGTCAGGTCATCGTCAACGGCGAGGTGCGGGGCCAGATGAAAGCGTCGGAGTATTTCCGCACGAAACGGCAGCTGGTGCCGGACATCCTGAAGGCATATGACAGCCTCGCCGAGGAGGCTGACGTCATTGTCATCGAGGGCGCAGGCAGCCCGGCGGAAATCAACCTCAAGAGCGAGGACATCGTGAACATGGGCCTCGCCGAGATGGTGGACGCGCCGGTGCTTCTGGTGGGCGACATCGACCGGGGCGGCGTGTTCGCCCAGCTATACGGCACGGTGGAGCTGCTGGAAGAAAAAGAACGCCGGCGCATCAAGGGACTCGTCATCAATAAATTCCGTGGAGACGTAGAAATTCTGCGCCCCGGCCTTTCGATGCTGGAAGAAAAGACCCATCTGCCCGTGGTGGGCGTCGTACCGTACCTGAAGGTGGACATCGAGGACGAGGACTCCCTGAGCCAGCGCCTCGAGATGCGGGACGGCAAAAAGCCGCTGGATGCGGCGATCATCCGTCTGCCGCATCTGTCCAATTTTACGGACTTTATGCCGCTGGAACAGCACCCGCTGCTGGGCGTGCGGTATGTTTCGAACGCTCATGAGCTGGGTGCACCCGACCTCATCCTGCTGCCGGGCACGAAAAACACGGTGGACGACCTGCTCTGGCTGCGGCAGTGCGGGCTGGAAACGGCTTTGCTCAAGCTGGCCGCGAAAGGCACGCCGGTGTTGGGCGTCTGCGGCGGCTACCAGATGCTGGGCCAGACCCTCGACGACCCCACCGGCAGCGAGAGCGGCCGGCCGCAGACTCTGCGGGGGCTAGGTCTGCTGCCCACCCGGACCGTGTTCAGCGAGCAGAAGCGCCGCGCACAGGTCAAAGCGACCGTCGCCGCCGCCCCCTTTGCGGGTGCAGAGCTGGAAGGCTACGAGATTCACACCGGCGTGACCGAGGCTGAGGGCGAACCTTTCGCCCACTACCCCGACGGGGGCCGGGAGGGCTGTGTGCAGGGCAATGTGTTCGGCACCTACCTCCACGGTCTGTTCGACACTGGCACGCTGACCGAGGCGCTGGCGGGCTGGCTCTGCCGCCGGAAGGGCATCGACCCCTCCGACGCGGCCCTCATCCCGATGGAAGAGTACCGCCGCCAGCAGTTCGACATCCTGGCCGACGGCGTGCGCGGGGCGCTGGATATGGACGCGGTGTATGCCGCGATGGGAATGGAGAAGCGCTGAATGGAACAGGGACTTTTGCATCTGTACTGGGGCGACGGAAAGGGAAAGACCACCGCCGCTATGGGTCTTGCGCTCCGTGCGCTGGGGTCCGGGAAGCGGGTGGTCATCGTCCAATTTTTGAAGGGCGGGAACAGCGGCGAGATCCCGCTTCTGGCCCAGCTTGGCGCGGAGATCTACCGGGGCAAGGCCGGGCAGAAATTCGTCTTTCAGATGACGCCGGAGGAAAAGGCCGCGACCCGGGAACTGCAAAACCAGAACCTCGCCGCCGCCATAGCACAGCCTGCCGACCTGCTGATACTGGACGAAGCCGGGAGCGCAGAAGAGCTGGATATGGTGGACGTCGATCTATTAAAAAAGGCCGTTCTGGAGCGGCCTGCTGGGTGTGAGTGCGTTCTGACGGCCCACACGCCGCCCCAGTGGATGCTGGACGCCGCCGACTACTCCACCGAGATGAAATGCCACCGCCACCCCTACCAGAAGGGGATAAAAGCACGAAAGGGGATAGAATATTGACGCCGCAGCATCATTTACCTGCTGACATTGAGCGGACGAGCTTCCACATCATCACCGAAGAGCTGGAAATGATGGGCCTGACCCCGCCGCCCGAGCACGAAGCCGTGGTCAAGCGGGTCATCCACACCACCGCCGACTTCGACTATGCGCGGAATCTCCACTTCACTCCCCGCGCGGTGGAGCGGGCCGTCAAGGCCCTCCACGCCGGGGCCGTCATCGTGACCGATACGAATATGGCGCTGGCCGGCATCACCAAGCCCGGTCTGGCGAAGCTGGGCGGCACGGCCTGCTGTTATATGGCTGACCCCGAGGTGGCCGCCGCCGCAAAAGAGGCAGGCACCACCCGGGCCGTCGCAGCGATGAAAAAGGCAGCGCAGGAGCATCCCGGGGCCATCCTCGCCGTCGGCAACGCGCCCACGGCTCTGCTGACGATTGCAGAACAAATCGAAAGCGGCCTGCGGCCCGCACTGGTCATCGGTGTGCCGGTGGGCTTTGTGAACGTGGTGGAGAGCAAGGAGCGGCTCTTCGCCGTCTGCGAAAAGCATGATGTACCGGCCATCGTGGCGATGGGCCGCAAGGGCGGCAGCAACGTCGCTGCGGCCATCTGCAACGCCCTTATCTACTCCGCCGCCGAAATGCTCGACCCCTCGGCCCGGGGGTGGAAGTGAGCGATAAGTTTTGGAGGAGCGCAATGAACCCTACAAGAAAGACCGATGAAAGCTTTTACCGGCTGTTTTCCGCGTCTCACACCGTTTCAGAGCATCTGACCAAGCGGGAGGACAGCGAGCTGCGCGATAAATACGACCACAACGCGTTCTGCTATTACAGCCAGCCCTCGGTAGATGAAGTCCGGGCCGCGCTGGCCTACCAGAAAGAGCGGGGAGACACCTTCCTCAAGCTGGAAGGGTACGAGCCGCTGGCCGATGCATTCGGCATGGAGTGCGAAGAGACCCTGACGATGGTTCTGCCCCCGGAAACAGACATCCGCAGCTGGAAAACGAACCCGGACGTCTCGATCAAGGCCCCGGACGCAGACCAGCTGGAACAGCACGAACTGAAATACTACGGCCCGTTGTACGGAGATGATTTTACCGTGCGGAACAACCGGAACCTCCGGGAAAAGCTGACCTACCTCGGCGCGTATCTGGGCGGGAAGCTGGTGGGTGATTGCTATATTTTCGCATCCGATGGGTATGTCTGCATGGACGGCCTGCTGGTGGACGAGGATTTCCGGCACCAGTACATCGCCATGACCCTGATGAAGCATATTGCCGAAAAGGCGCAGGAGCGCGGAGAAATCCTGTATCTTCACGCTGACTCCGAGGATACACCGAAGGAACTGTATGCGAAGATGGGATTTCAGGCCGTTGACAAGCTCTATGAATATCTCTGCACCGATTTCTCGAAACTGAAAATATGAACGAATGCGCGCCGGATACGGCGATGGGCCTCCCAATGCGGGAGGCCTTTCTGTTACACCGTCGCCAGCACGGCGAGGATGCTCTGCCAGCGTTTGTTCTCGACGGCGGGAGCACGGCGGACGGGCCGGGACTGTACAGGCTGAGGCCGCTGAGCCGTCTGGGGCAGGGGAGCGAAAAGCGCGGCCTGCCATGCGGCGGCAAGCTGCATGGCCTCCGGGCAGCTCTGCAGGGTGCGGCGCTCGGCCCCGGCGAGGTAGTCGCCCAGCCAGCAGAGGATGGCCGCGATGTTCAGCTGCTCTGCGGCGCGGGTGCTCCAATAGCTCCAATGGGCGGGACGGCCCACGAACCGCTCCACCGTGATGAACGCACCCTCCCGGGCAGCAGAGGGGGAGACCGTCCCACAACCACCGGCAGTATGGGCCAGAACATCCAGAATGCGCGCCATCCGGCCGCTGTCGAGGGCGTCGTCCCGGACAAAAGCAGAGAAATCCGTCTGGGCCAGCAGACCGTCGGCGGTGGCGGGGAAGCGCCCCGTCAGCTCGCCCGAGGCGTTGTGGCAGCTCTGCCACCCTTTGCGGACGAGCTGGAAGTTCAGTTTCTGACGTCCCATCGTGGAATAGAACACCCGGGCCTTGCCGCTGACCGGCTCCTGCCGCAGCTCGAGATAAGCGTCTGCGCCTCCGAGGTCTTGGACCTTGACGCTGAGCACAAGGCGGTACTCAGGCTTCTGGCTGGACATGGCAAGATGCATCTCTTCAAAATAACGTGCGGCATCCATAGCGGTTCTCCTTCCTGTGGGCGCGGGGTGATGTGTAGGTGTGCGGCCCTTCGTTGGTTGTAGTATATCATAAATTGCGCCAGAATACAACTATAAGTTTGCAAATAAACCAAAAAACTTTTTGATTCTTCTGCAATACAAAACAAGATGGTTGTGAGTGACAACAAAAATACGGGGTCGCTGGCAGCAGATACAACTGCACAGCGGCCCCGTACATTATTATGATTCAGTCGCCCAGCTCCCGTATCTCGTTCTGGATGAGTCGGCCTGCGGCCCGGGCCAGCTGGTCCATGCCCCGGATGCGGGCCATGTTCTTGCCGTAGATGCGGGAGGCGTCGGCGGCGCTGGCGTCTTCGCCCATAAAGACGGCGGAGACCCGCAGACCCTTCCGCTGCAGCGCCCGCACCTCGGCGGCGGCGTCTTCCACGCCCACGCTGCCGCCGTAGTCGCGGCCCAGCGGGTCATCGGGAGAGGGCGGGATGCGGCGGCTGTCGTTGGGGGAGGCGTCCGTCAGAAGGATGAGCAGGTGACGCGCGGCGGGGCCGGGGTCGAAGCCGATGAGGTCGCCTGCGGCCCGCAGAGCCAGACCGTCCCGGTTCCAGCCCGAGGCGAAATACTGGCAGATGCCCTGTAAGCTCTTCTCCTTGAAGCCCTTGAGCACCCGCAGGACGGTGTAGCCCCGCAGGCTGGAAAAGCAGCTCACCCGCACCGGGATGCCGCAGGCCGCGAGGCTCTGGGCGAGGATAGACCCCTGCGCCGCGATGACTTCCTGACAGTGGAGGCGGGAAGCCGAAGCATCCAGCAGCAGGTCAACGGTGAAGGACGGGTGGTTCTCTTCCTCCGCACAGCGGAACACCCGGTCGTCGTCCATGACGGTGCGCCAGACCCGCTCCGGGTCGAGGTTACCGCTGCGGGCGACCCGGGCGTTGGGCTGCTGGTGGACGAGGATGCAGTTGCGTATCTGTTCGGTCAGCCGCAGCACGACGCTGCGGTGAAGCTCGAGGTTTTTCGAATAGTACGCCCGGTTCCGCTCAGCCTGAAGCTGGGCCTGTTCGGCCAAGTGCTTTGCCTCGGGGGTAGGGGCCTGCTCCGGGCTGGGGACGCCGGAGGCAAACCAGAGGTGACAGCCCAGATGCTCCCCGGTGCAAAGCTCCTGCTCGGCCTTCCGCAGCCGTTCGGGCGGGTAGAGCGACCGGCCAAAGCAGCTTTCGATGTAGGCGCGGTCTTCCTCGGCGCGCTGGCGCAGGGTGATGTGGGCCAGCCGCTTGTCGGCGTGGATACCGCTGCCGGAGGCGTCCACCGAGCCGGAATGCTCCACCGTCACCCGGTCGGTCTTTATCATCTGGGTGGGCATGGTGCGGGTCATGAGGGACGCCAGCAGACCGTCCAGATGGAGATGCAGCCCGGCCTTCTGATGCACTGTGCCGTTGAACAGCTCGAATTTGGCGTAGACGGCCAGCAGTGCGGCTTTCAGCTCGTCCGGCTTCGGGGGCGTCTCGGGACTGAGGGCGGTGTCGAGATCCTTTTCGTAGGGGGTCATGACCGGCGGCGTGCGCCCCTGCACGGCCCGCCAGCGTGCGGCCTGCATGGAGTAGACCAGCTGGTTCTTCGCCATCCACTCCTGCCGCGAGAGCTTGTACTGGATGCCGAAAAAGTAGTCCGCATGGGCGCGGCGGAGGGCCGAAAGCACCGGGCGGCGGGGCAGTTCCAGCGCGTAGACCGCGCTCTCGAGGTAGAGCCAGGTCAAATCGTCCAGCATGGCCTGCCGGATGTCGCCCTCCCATGCGTCAAAGAGGCTGCGCACCAGCTCGTCGCCGTAGTATTTGTGGACCAGCCCCACGACGCAGTTCATGTAAAAATCAATGGTGCCGTCGGTGTTCCGGGCGAGGAACAGCGGCTCGAAGCCGTAAGCTCCTGCCGCTGCCCACACCTGATTGGCGGCCCGCCGCTCCTAGCTCTGCGCTTCCATAAAAACGCCCCTTTTTTAATCGAAGAGCTTTGCGGCGGTGAGCTGGGCCGGGATGCGGGCGGCAATGGCATCCCGGATGAGGCCCTGTTCGTAGGAGTCGAAGGCTTTGTTGGTGATGCCCATGTCCAGCGCAGCCCCGGCAGCGACGCCCCGGCGCATCAGGCGCAGGGCATCCAGCATACCGCGCAGGTCGAGAGCTTTGGTGGAGATCTCTGCGCTGTCGCACTTTTTCTGCAAATCGAGGAAGAGCAGGGCAAACTGCCTGACATACTTGCTGTTCAAATCGGGGAACTGGGTGCGCAGGAGCTTTTCGAGGTTTTCCTCGGTGATGGTGGGCATCTGGATGACCACGAAGCGGGAGGTGAGGGCCTCGTTCAGCTCACGGGTGCCGGCGTAGCCGTAGTTCATGGTGGCGATGAAGCGGGTCTCCTCGGCCAGCGGGATGCGCTCGTAGCCCGGCACATCGATGGCGCGGCGGAAATCCAGCACCGCGTGCAGGACGGCCAGCGCCTCGTTTTTGGCCATGTTGATCTCGTCCAGAACGCCGAAGCCGCCGCTCTGGGCGCAGCGGTAGACCGGGCCGGGGCGGAACTTGACCTGTCCGCCCTCGAAGGTGTCCATGCCGATGAGGGACGCCGCGTCCATATTGACGTGGAACGAGATGTCCCACGCGGGGCGTCCGAAGGCGGCGGCGAGGTTTTCGGCCAGCACGTTCTTGCCGGTGGCCTTGCCGCCCGCCAGCAGCAGGTTTTCGCCGCAGAGCAGGGCGGCCAGCGCCTGCTCCCACACCTCTCTGCCGTAGTAGACGAAGGCAGGGGAGGGGATGCGGGGGCGCAGGGCCTCCGCCAGCGGGTGGGCGGTACGGTATTCTTCCACAGCGCGCAGCAGGTCGGGGGAGACCCCTTCCTGCCGCAGCGTATCCATTAGAGCAGATGTTTCAGACATCCATGACATCTCCTTGCGGTTGGCAGTGCCAAACCGAAATTTCACCCTTATCATAGCACAACCTGCGCGGTTTGTGTAGGGCTTTGACGGGCAAAAAAGCGGCAAAGAAGCAGAGAAAATAAAGGTGAAGCTATTTTAACAAACTTTCAGCCGGGACGTGCAGATTTCACGTTCAAAGTAAATTGACAGGCCGCTTAAAATACGATAAAATAATTTTCGTTGTGTCAAAGTGAAAAAGAAAGGCGTAAAAGTATGCTCGAAACCATCACAGCCGTCAATCAGGCGGTCAACAGCTTTATCTGGGGCATCCCGGCGATGGTCTGCATCATCGGCGTGGGCCTGCTGCTCAGTGTGCGGACAGGCTTTTTGCAGCTCCGGAAATTCCCCTATGCCATCAAAACGACCATTGGCCGCATCTTCCGCAAAAAGGACGCCTCCGACGGCGCGATGACTCCGTTCCAGGCAGTGTGTACGGCGCTGGCCGCTACCGTCGGCACCGGCAACATCGCCGGCGTGGCGGGCGCGATCGCCATCGGCGGGCCGGGTGCGGTGTTCTGGATGTGGTGCTCGGCTCTGCTGGGCATGTGTACCAAGTTTTCCGAAGTGACGCTGGCTGTGCATTTCCGCGAGCGGAACAAAAACGGCGAGCTGGTGGGCGGCCCTATGTACTATATTAAAAACGGCCTCGGCAGCCGGTGGCAGTTCCTCGCGGTGCTGTACTCGCTGTTCGGCGTGCTGACGGTCTTCGGCACCGGCAACGCCACCCAGGTCAACACCATCGTCACAGCCATCGACTCGGCCCTGCTGGCCTACGGCAGCAGCCTGAACAGCATCCTGCCCACGGTCAACCTCGTCGTGGGCGTGGTGGTGGCCATGATGGTGGCTATGGTGCTGCTGGGCGGCGTCAAGCGCATCGGCAGCGTGACCGAGAAGCTGGTGCCGTTCATGGCACTGTTCTACGTCGTGCTGGCGCTGGGCGTCGTGGTCATCAACTACCGACGCTTCCCGGCGGTGCTGGCCTCCATCGTCGGCGGTGCATTTGACCCGCAGGCCTTCACCGGCGGTGCCATCGGCAGCATCTTCCTCAGTATGCAGAAGGGCGTTTCCCGCGGCATCTTCTCCAATGAGGCCGGCCTCGGCACCGGCTCCATCGCCCACGCCTGCGCCGACACCCGCAAGCCCGTCAAGCAGGGGATGTTCGGCATCTTCGAGGTCTTCGCCGACACCATCGTCATCTGCACCCTGACCGCCATGGTCATCCTGTGTAGCGGCGTGCCGGTGGGCTATGGCAGTGCGGCAGGCGCAGAACTGACCATCTCCGGCTTTACGGCCACCTACGGCGGCTGGTCGTCCATCTTTACGGCGGTGGCGCTCTGCAGCTTTGCATTCTCCACCATCATCGGCTGGGGTCTCTACGGCTCCCGGTGCATCGAGTTCCTGTTCCACACCGACAAAGTGGTCGGCCCCTTCCTCGTGGTCTACTCCTTCGTGTCCATTCTGGGCGCGACGGTCGATCTGGGCCTGCTGTGGAGCATCGCCGACACCTTCAACGGCCTGATGAGCATCCCCAACCTCATCGCATTGCTGCTGCTCTCCGGCACCGTGGTCAAGCTGACCAAGGAGTTCTTTGCCTCCGAGGGCTGAGCACCTGTTTTTCCCGATACGCAAAAGGACTGCTGCACTGAAAATTGTGCAGCAGTCCTTTTTTCGTGCGCGGCTCCGGAAAATTTTACTTTCCGGGTGTTTTTCTGCAATTTTTATTGCCGCCTGTCCGTATTTAAGGCAAACAGACCGAATTTCGTTGGCAGAATGGAGGGCCCTCTATGGCGATTTTTGAAAAGACCATCCGCAATCAGAAATTCAACACGCTTCTCCGCAAATTGGAACAGGAGATCCCGGACAGCAGCTGGTCTGCCGACCTGGAAGCGGGCAGCGATTTCAAGGAGGGCGAAGCACGGTGCAGTGTCCGCGTGTTTGAGCGGTACAGCATGGTCGGCGGCAACCGCCTGAGCCTGACACTGACCATGTTCCAGAATGCGGACAGTCCGATCCGGCTGT
>OCPY01000762.1_pt1 | contig 18821 bp, 10 predicted proteins | sample 1538821 | NCBI WGS metagenome assembly OCPY01 (sample SAMN04571728, study PRJEB22368) | human gut metagenome | biome: human gut; material: stool | host: Homo sapiens | place: Luxembourg | collected 2012-12-07 | reverse complement strand
TCTGCCTGAAACATATCGACATAACAGTGTTCCCTTTTATCAATATAGCTTTCATCCGGTCCATAGCCGTAATAAGTAACATGACGCATAGAGCGCTCAACCGGCAGCATGATCCCAAGCCGTGGCAGCGGCGGCATCGCCATATCTTTGTGCGCATCAAGCGTTACTATGACCCTGCCCCAGCGGTTCACACACCAGTCGGCATGAAGGTGCACTGCCGGCTGACGGTATATGGCTGCAATCCCTATATCTGCCACATAATGTGCCTCCCCGTCCAGACAGAATGCATCGGAATGATATACTTTGGTCATTGCCGCATCGTAGCCTGCCTCTTTCCACTTCTCCTTGATCTGGATGTCATTGTCTGTGGGTGCACGGTAAATCTGATATCCCGCATGTCCCCAGAGAATAGATTTTCCATCTTTGAAAATGCCGGTCGGCGCTCCGGTCTTCTTCCCAAAGGCAACACGAAGTGTACCGCATAATACGATCCATTCCTCCGGCTCCTCCACAAGTACGACCTCATGTTCCGCTCTGTTTTCCCTCTGCAAAACCGATACTTTCCGCTCCTGCATGCAAAACTGTGCAAATCCAAACGTACTGCTGCACGCTGCATATTCCACCACTTTTTTCCGGATAAACGTCAGTTTTACATACACATCCATGTTTTCCGGCAGCTTTGGCACCGGGATCGTCAAGGCTGCTTTCTCATGCGGCAGCAGATGTGGCAACTCTTTTGTTCCATCTGCAAGAATGACTGTTTCGTCCTGTGCACTTCCCCCCGCTTTGATCTCATAACACAGCTCTGCCTCGCCGGATGCCTCAAGAAAATCAAACCTGTTTTCCACCAGAAACATACCATTGGCTGCATCGATCTCTGTGACAAAAACCGGACAGATCGCATTTTTCCATTCCCGAAGTCCCGTGTGCGGTGTACGGTCTGGATAGAGCAGCCCATCGACACAGAAATTGCCGTCGTGAAAGCGTTCCCCGTGATCGCCCCCATACAGATAGCGCTCTTTTCCGTTCTCTGCCACACCGTCATAAATGGCATGATCGCACCATTCCCAGACACAGCCCCCTAAAAATCCCTCATAACGGTACATTCGGTCCATATAGGCGCGGATACCGCCCGGTCCATTTCCCATTGCATGGACAAACTCACACATAAAATAAGGCTTTTTGTTTCCCGGATCTGCAAAATACTCATCAATCCATTCCACATGCGGGTACATTCTGCTGTAAAGATCGATCATGGATGTGTCGTTTACGTGACCTTCTGCTTCATAAACCGCCCCCTCGTAATGTGTCAGGCGTGTCGGGTCATATGCCTTGACCCAACGTCCTGCTTTCTCAAACGAATTTCCGTAACCGGACTCGTTCCCAAGCGACCAGATCAGGATACAGGGTGCATTTTTATCCCGCTTTACACAGCGCTCCACGCGGTCTATTACTGCCTTATCAAACATCGGATCCATTGCCAGCGTACAAAAAGTCTTTTTTGAAGAGCCCCCATAAAAAGAAGTTACTCCGTGCATCTCAATATCCGCCTCTGCGATCACATAAAAACCGTATCTGTCACAGTACTCCGGAAACCACGGTGCATTGGGATAATGGCTGGTGCGGATCGCATTAATATTATGCGATTTCATCAATTTGAGGTCTTCCTCCAACTGTTCCCTGCTTATGGTATAGCCTGTCTTTGCATTGCTGTCATGGCGGTTCACACCGCGTATCTTGATCGGTCTCCCATTTAGTTTCACTACGGATGACTCAATGTGGATTTCCCGTATGCCCACATTCTGATGCAGGATTTCGTTTTCCGTCCGAATCTCAAGCGTATACAGATACGGCGTCTCCGCGCTCCATAACCTGGGATGTTTTACCGGAAACACAAGCTTTGCCTCACTTCCATTCGACACCAGTGTTGTCTGCCCCTCTGCTTCCACGCTGCCGGAAGCATCTCTTAGTATGGCACGCACGAAAAGCTCCCGCCTGCTGCCGCCCGTCGAGCGGGAAAGGGAAAGACAGACCTCCGCGCTCTGCGGTGTTACCTGATCTTCCCCAAACGTGATCCCGGTCGTCACTGCGTAATCACGCACAAAGTCACATGGGCGTTCGATCAGCCAGACATCCCGGAAAATACCGGACATCCGGAACTTATCCTGATCTTCCAGATATGTACCGTCACACCATTTTAACACGAGAACATCCAGACGGTTTGTGCCGTCGGCCAGCAGCTCTGTCACTTCAAATTCACTCGGCGAATGGGAAACCTGACTGTAACCTGCAAATGTTCCGTTTACCCACACATAAAAGCAGGAATCCACACCCTCAAAATAAAGATAACTGCGCGACTGTGTCTGTGACTCTCTCAAAAATTCTGTTTCGTACAGCCCGCACGGATTTTCATCCGGGACATAGGGCGGATCGAACGGGATCGGAAACCGCACATTGATATACTGGTGGCTGTCATATCCATGGTTCTGCCAACAGGATGGAACCGGTATACTGTCCCATCCCCCCTCATTTATATGCCGGCAGACATCCGTTATGTCCGCGCCCTTTCCCTCACCGGCAATGCCTGCAAACACTTCTGCCGCACTGGAAAAATAATGAAATTTCCAGTTTCCGGAAAGACAGTTTCTGCGACTCTCTCCGTTTTCATCCTGTGGCTCGCAGCAGCATCTCGTCTCCTCCGTCCCCACATGTAAAATCTCCGGGTCTTCAAAATATTTTTCCAGTCTCATAGAAATTTTCCTTTCTGCATCACGCATTACTCCGGCAGGACAGGAATGGCAAATGACACAAGCTCGAATGGATGATAAACGATCACATCTGTCCTCTCTCCCTCGCTGTCCTCCAGCAGATTTACCGGCTGTACCGCAAATGGCAGCACCAGTTTTCCTCTTGTACCATCCTGTTCACTCAGACGGATGATGATATTTTTTTCGTCCTCACTCATCTTTACCGCCTGCACATAAAGTGTTTTTTTCTCTGCTGCCTTCTGTATGACCGCATCGATACGTCCGTCGAACTGCTGCGGCAAGGCAGTCTTTTTAAGTGGTACATTAAATTCAAACGCCCTGCGGTTGATCCCTGCATCCAGATGGTTTCCTGCATGTGGAACGATCCGGTAACAAAAATCATGTTTTCCCATATCTGAGGTAATATCCGGACGGATCGTCGCGCGCAGCAGACTTAATGTAATATGATTTTCATCGACCCCGACACCATATTTTCCATCGTTTAAGATCGCAATTCCGCCGTCCGACTCTGCCATATCGCACCATTTATGCATACACACCTCAAATCTTGCCTGCTGCCAGGAAGTATTCTTATGGGTCTCCCTGCGTATAAATCCGGCGCTGGTATCGCACACCAGTTCTCTGGACACCAGATTCATCCCAAATTCCATCTTCGCAAGTTTGTGTTTCTCATGCCAGTCCACCAGATGTTCCACTTCGATCTCGTTGCTGTCCGCAAACAGCCGTATCTGCATCTTCCAGCTGCTCGCCTCTGTGCCAAGCACCACCTCAAACAATGCACATGCACCATCTGCCACCACCAGATGAAGCGGTTTTTTCACAGTGATCTCAAGCTCTTTCTCTTTGTAGTTCGGCAGAATATCCCATGCGTCATAAACACCCGGCAGATCCTGATAAATGTGCAGTTTGTGAAACGCACCATCCGTCCATTCACGGTCAAGATCCCTGTCATAAAAACTTTCCATGCTCCCGTCTTTCGCAAAACAGATTTTCGCATGCGCGGTTTCTACCCGGACCCGATACGGCTCATCTACATATTTGACTGTAATCCAGTCCGCCGGTCTTTCTGCCAGAAGCCGTGCCTTTTTCTCCATCTGCCCTGCATCCATGGTCTCAAACGGTGCCATCTGCGGGCACACAAATGCACCTTTTTTTCCTTTCCGCAGAACCGGTCCATCCTCCATCTCAACAAAGGTAACTTCCGTCCGCTCCTGCCCTAACGAGTTAAAATAGGTATCCCCTGTTCCAATCAGGGAATCCACACATTCCCTCACTTTTTTATAGTCCTCCATCGCATCCTCGTAGACCGGATGGATATGACTTCCCGGCAGGATATCATGGAACTGATTGACCAGAAACTTCTTATATATATCCCGCACCTGTTCTGCAGGATAAGTTTCTCCCGAAAGGCAGCGCAGGGACAATAACAGTTCTGCCTCGCGCAGGGCAAATTCCAGCTCCCGGTTCTCACGTTTCAGGTTGGATTTCGTTGTGAATGTCCCCCTGTGCATTTCCAGATATAATTCACCATCCCACACAGCAAGATTTTCATTTCCCTTTAAATTCTTTTCCAGAAAACTTGTGCCCCCGGTCTGCTCGGTCTTTGGCATGACAGACAGTTTGTCAAACCGGTGCATCAGTTCGATCATCTCCTCCGTAGCACCGCTGCCCCCATCGCCATATCCAAACATGGACAACGTCTGTCCGCCGCTCTCCTTATCCTGATATGCCTCCCAGTTCTCCTGGATCTGGCTTGGCATATTCCAGGTGATAAAGTGTGTTGGAGGAACACATGCATAGACATCTGTGCCATCGATCCCGCGCCATATAAAATTATTGTGCGGAAAACGGTTGGTATCGTTCCATGTGGACATTTTATTTGACACAAAATACTCCACTCCGCTCTTTTTCAAGATCTGCGGCAGTATCCAGCTGTTTCCAAAAACATCCGGCAGCCATGCATTATTGACAGTCTTACCGAACCGGCTGCGGAAATACATCTGTCCATACAGACACTGGCGGATCAGACTTTCCGCCGACGGGATATTGCAGTCCGGCTCAATATACATCGCCCCGACCGGTTCGAAATTGCCCGCCGCGATCTTTTCCTTTAATTCCTCAAACAGTTCCGGGTAATATTTTTCCAGAAGTTCATAGGTATACGCCTGTGTATGCGTGTAATGAAAATCCGGGTACCGGTCCATCAGCCGCATCTGAATCAGCACGGTGCGCGCATTCTTCTGTACCGCATGGATCCTGCGCCAGTAATAGGCAATATCAAGATGCGAATGCCCTACCAATGCCACATTGCCGCTGCCGCGGAAATCACCATTTTCATAGATATGTTTCTCTATGTAAGCAGATGCCGCGCGGATTCCCTCATTGACATATTCATACTTCTCCCGCTCCATGGATGGCGACTCCTGATTTTGTCCGATGCATTCCCTCAGTGTCTCAAAGTCAATCTCGTTTAAGGCATTATTTAATTCCTGATTTAAGAATTTTCTGTAATCTTCATTAAAATAGGTACTTTTTGAAACATCCAGAAGAAGCTGCAGATCATAAAAAAGGCTCAGTGCATCCTGATTTACTGTTGCAAGATATAATCCCTGAAATTCCTGTCTGCACCCCTTTAATTTCATGGAATCCGGATTTCGCTCATCATCCGGCTTTGAACGGTTGTACCCCTCCATCTCGATCAGGAGTTCCCCGCTGTCAATGTAAGGACTGAGCAGTACACGGTCACGGTTTGGATCCATGCCGCCCACATAAACCCCATTGACCTTTACAATGATCTCCGCCGCCGTCCACATGGAAAGCCACAGCTCTTTTCCCTGCATCTCTTTTGGCACGGTCACTTTTGCCTTAAAAAAAACCGTTCCGTCGGGCGTAAAATAAATATCGCCCTTTTTTAATCTGCGATAACCACCCGGATAATACTCATAAGTGTTCTCTCCCGTCTGTCTCGCATCCGTAATTTCAATATCTGTAATCTCATATTTACTTTCATATAAAAACCGTTTCAGCCATCCGGCTCGCAGATCCGTATACTCCTCCGGTCTCATGCTTCTGCGGACTACCTGTACAAATGCCATTGCCTCTTCCTCCTTAAATCGTATCCCAGAAAAACGGTTTTTTCCGTTCTGCAAAAACCGTGACGTCTATCCCAAGATCTCTTTTTATTTCTTCCTCGATCCAGCTCATACAGCGTGGTACGATCGCACACTTCGAACATTCCCCCTGCAGCCTGACATGTAAAACATTTCCATCAGTTCCGGTAAGATCAATAAAACCGCCATCCCCCTGCAATTTAGGGGCTATCACTTCATCCACATATTTTTTTAATCTCTCGTCCATTTTTATCCCTTTACTGCTCCTGCTGTCATACCATTGATAAAATATTTACTTGCAAAAATGTAAATGACCAGAATCGGAACGATCGCGATGGTCGCCCCGGCAAACATGATATTCCATGCTGCTGCACCATCGCCCGCATTCTTTAACATGGTCACCCCGACTGTCAGGGGACGCTTTGAGGCATCCGTCATTGTAAATACCAGCGGAAGGATATATTCGTTCCAGCCTCCGCGGAAAGACAATAGCGCCACGGTTGCAAGGATCGGCTTTAATACCGGAAGAATGATCTTATAAAATGTCTGGAAAAATGTGCATCCATCGATTTTTGCCGCCTCATCGAGTTCCTTCGGGACCGAATTCATATAGCCGCGGATCAGGAAAATATAAGTTGCCTGTGCAGTTCCCGCCGAGATGAACACAACGCTCCAGAGAGACGTATTCATATGGATTTTTACCGCCAGTTCAAACAGTGGACGCAGTGTTACCGATCCTACATTTACAAACATAAATGCCACAAACAGACCATAGATCAGTTCCTTGCCCCTGAAATTTTTACGGGCAAATACATATCCTGCCATGCTTGTGACAACTAAGGTCAGGATCATGACACTTAAAGCAAGGAATATACTGTTTCCTGTGTACACCGCAAAGTTTGCAGAATTCCACGCATCAATAAAATTCTGTACGATCCATTCAGATGGGAAAATATTGATCCCGCCTGTAAGTAATTCCTGGTTCTTCTTAAACGCCCCCAGCACTACATAAAAAATAGGGTACAGCGTCAGGAACGCCACAAACGACATGAGCAGAACTACCAGGAAACGGATGACCTTTGTGCCGGTAGAATATACTGCCGTGTCATTTTTCTTTCGCATTTTCATCTGTAAAACCTCCTTATACCACCTCATCAAGTTTTCTTGCAAAATACATATAAACAGCTGTCACGATACCAATGATCAGCGCAGCAACCAAGCTTAACACGGTCGCATAACCGATCTGTGGGTTTGTCCCGACATCTTTTCCAAAAATAAGCTGGTAAATATATAAAAACATGACCTGTGTACGGTTGTTCGGTCCGCCGTTTGTAAGTACCATGATTGACTCATAATCCTTAAATGCCCCGGTGATCGCCAGCATTAAAATAATTTTTAACATCGGGCTTAACATCGGCAGTGTGATCTTAAAAAATGTCTGGATTCCATTTGCCCCGTCGATTTTTGCCGACTCATATACGTCCTCCGAAATGCTCGACATTCCTGAGATAAAATAGATCATATAATTACCAAAACCTGCCCAGAGTGCAACAATCAGAACCGACCACATGGCGGTCTTTGCATCCCCTAACCAGTTAACATTCTGCCCTATCACGCCGATCGCCTTTAACACGCCGTTTAAAACGCCATTATACGCCGCAAAGATAAATCCGAATACCATACTTGACACTGCGGTAGAAATGATCGTCGGCATAAAATAGACCCCCCGGAAAAAGGAGCTGCCCCTTAATTTCTGGTTCAGAAAAACTGCCATAATCAGTGCCAGCGGAATGATAAATATAATTTTGAGCACCGCATATTCAAATGTGTGCAGCACACTCTGCCAGAACGTCGTATCGGTAAGCATACGCTCAAAATTGTGCATTCCGGTATACGTCGCCGTCAATCCATTGTACTCGTAACATACATATCGGAAAATCCAGCAAAACGGGTATACTGAGACTACCAGTAACATAATGACCGCCGGCAAAAGCATAAGACCTGCCGCAATGTCTCCCTTGTTTTTTGCGCGTTTCAGCCGTTCCGCAAAACTAAGGTTCTTTTTTGTTTTTATCACTGTCGTATTATTTTTACTCATATGACTCTCCATTCCTGCGTGTGAAAAATCCCACTTTTCACACTGCCCTCCATTTTTATGCTGCCTGCATCCATATACTCCTGTCTTTCCATGGCGCTATCCTTCCATGGCAACGGGTTCATATGGATGCAGGCATCCTTTTCTTTCCTGCATCCATACCCGGACAGCGTTTTACTCTGTTTTATAGGTAACGGTTCCTGCTGACGGCTGAAGCGGATCATAGTTCTCAACAATGACACGTTTGCATGTTCCATTGGAAAGTCCGCTCTCAAGTGCTGCATTATAGCGTGTATTCAGATCTTCGATGGCTTCATCTGCACTGACATATCCAAGTACTACATTCCATAACACGGTCTTCCAGTCATCTCCCTCTACGCTGACTGCCGGTGTTGCCGGATAAACATCCTCGTAATCCTGAAGTTCAAAATCTGCAAGTCTGCCAATATTGCTTGTATCGACAATGTTGCTCATATAACCGGATAACGGAATGCTGTAACCACCCTCAAAATATCCCTTTAAGAAATCTTCACTTGAAAAATATTTGATGACTTCCCATGCTGCATCTTTATTTTCACAGGAACTTAGCATGACATATCCGCCGTTCGGTGAGCAGCTCAGCGCGCCTTTGACTTCACCGGTCAGAGTTGGCAGTTCTGCTACACCCCAGTCAAAGGAGCACGGGAACTGATCGGTAAATACACCTGCTTCCTGGGATGCATTTCCCCAGAGTGCAAATGCACCCTGTGCAAATAATGCACGGCTGTTATCTACGCCCTGATTTTCAGAGCCTGGAAGCACAGAACCATCTGCATAAAGTTTTGCCGCTTCCTCCACGATCTCTTTCCAGCTGCTAAAATCATATACGCCATTGGCATAATCATATCCGCCAGGAGTTGCGCCGCTCATCTCACCACATCCCTCTAACCATCTTGAAAACGGACTGGATGAAGTGAATGCGATCCCGTAAGTGGAATCATTGGTAGCTGCTTTGGCAAGCTCCACGAAATCTGATAATTTTGACGGTATCTCTGTTGCCCCGGCAGCATTTACCAGATCTTTGTTCCACTCAATCCTTGTTCCGGTACGGACACCGTTTGGAACCCAGTAGATATCATCCCCAAAGGAGGTAAGTCCCTCGTATTTATGGTCATATGCCTCCGTTACTTTCTGAAATTCTTCGTCCCCTGCGATATAGTCTTTGATGTTATAGAAGATACCGGCATCCACATATGTCTGTAATGTCATGTTATCGGATGCCTGGATGCTGATAATGTCCGGTGCCGTTCCGCCCTGATAGGCAAGCTGGATGGAATTGGCCCAGTCATCTGTCAGTATCGTGTAATTGATCTGTATATCACTGTGGCTCGCATTGAAAGAATCGATCATCTCATTCATATATGCCTCGTCATGACGGTTGTTTGTCCAGAATTCAATCGTCGCTGCACCGTCTTTCTTCGTATCCGATACTGCTGTCTCTGTTCCTGAAGCGGTCGTATCTTTCGCACTTTCTGTTCCCCCATTGTTTCCGCAGCCTGTAACAGAAATTATCATTGCCGCTGCAAGCATTGCACTAATCACTTTCTTTTTCATAGTTTTCTCCTTCCTTTGTTTCAGGTGTTTTCTGTTGTGACTATCATGCCAGATTTTTCATTTCCGAACAACGGCAGTTTCCACGAACAATGTAACACTTTCTAATATCCGGTCATAAAACTTATACAAACTGCCCCTTTTGCTTTCCATATCTCCATGTTAATATATACAAGTATTTTAATAAAACTTTTTTATTTTTGTATATCATTACAATTGCAGCGCAATATATGATTGATGAAAGGGGGATTACACAATGAACGAACATATGGATGTCACACTGATGATCGCAGATGATGAATCCTTCATATTGAGAGGCTTAAAAGAAATTGTTTCGGATTCTGACCTGCCCCTGAAACTGATTGGAACTGCCGGGAACGGCATGGATGCCTTTGCACTCCTTCTCTCTTCCAGCCCTGACATTGCGATCATGGATATCCGCATGCCGGGCATGGACGGACTGGAAGTGATCCGCAGGGCAAGAGATGCCGGACTTACCACTCACTTTCTGATCCTGAGCGGTTATAATGACTTTTCCTATGCACAGGAAGCGATCCGCTACAATGTCCACGGATATTTTTTAAAACCTTTAAATATCCCGGAATTCAGGCAGGCACTTTCCGCCGAATACCAGGATGTCCTTGCCACACGCGCAAAATCTGCATCCGATACAATCAGCACGGACGAACTGAGCAGCCTGATGGAATCTTCGCGTTCCTATTTTCTTGCACAGCTTCTGCAGGGTGAGATTTCCTCTGCCGACGTGACAAATGCACGCTTAAATTTTCTGCATATAAACCTTGGTCCCGATTCCTCCGTGGCTGTCATACTGACACCGGAAAACTCTGACTCCGATTTTGAGACCGACTTTGCATCTATCATCCATCCGGTCTTAAAAACATTTTTTTATGAGGCGTTTCTCTATCAGGAACAGCAGATCGTATGTATCATCAATCTTTCTGCCGGAAACGAAGATCTTCTGCTTGCAAGGATCAAAGCCTGTCTCACCGGCCTGCGGAAAAAAAACGGACTTTCTTTTTTAGCTGCGGTCGGAACGATTGTACCGGAACTGTGCCAGTGCTCTGCCTCTTATCAGGCAGCCCTCTCCGCACTGTCCTACCGCATTTACGGAACAGACACAAAAATCTTTGATTCCGGCATCATCTGCCACCAGCTGCCCCAGGAATCGCCCCGCAGTATCGATTCCGCACCACTTGCTGATGCCATTTTAAACGGTGATACCACGCGGATCAAAGATTACTGCTCGGCATTTTTTGATTCGCTGTTTTTTGTGCGCATGCCACCACCAAACTACATATTCGGGATGTTTTTATTTCTGATTTCCAACGTCCAGAAAGATATCGCCATCAAATCCAGTCATCCAGTCTCTTTTCCGGAATTTACCTTTGATGACTTAAATATCCTCCCATCTGTATCTGAACTTAAGGACTGGCTCATTGATTTCTTTCTGAATTATTCCGAGCTGCTGACCGCAAGCCATAACGGCCATGACCAGATCATCCGTCAGGCAAAGGAGTATATCCGGTCACATCTTGACTGCAATATCAAGGCGAAGGATGTCGCAGCACTTGTCGGGCTGAGTGAAGCGTACTTTACCATATATTTTAAGAATCACTCTGGTGTGAACTTCCGTGACTATATCCTGTCCGAGAAAATGGAGTACGCAAAATCCCTGATCTGTGCACAAAACTGTTCGATCACGGAAATCGCTTACCAGATCGGTTACCAGGATTACCGCTCCTTTTCCCGCGCATTTAAAAATACCGTCGGCATGTCGCCCTCCGAATATTTAAATGCCGCCAGCAAAAATACTTCCCCATGAAAGGACTTCCTTATGAAACACTCTATATTTTCCACAAAATTAGCCATGAAGATCTGGCTTTATATCATGCTGACTGTTATTGCAATCCTGCTTGTCGTAGGCATCGCATTAGAAATATTTTTCCGCCACTATGTGGCAAACGAAACCCTGCGGAATGCCACACGCGATACAACCTACGCTGCCGACGCATTTTCCGAGGAATATGAAAATATTTTAAAACGTTTTGTCAGCCATACGGCATCTGCGGACTCCTACCAGCTCATGTGTGATGTGTCCGTACCACACACCAAAGAGTACATGAACTTAAATACGAGTCTGCAGTCACAGCTCTCCCTTTATACGGACAGCAGCTCACTGATCCACACTGCCATGTTTTCCGACACCAAAGGCCAGCTTTTCTACTCCTATAAATCAAGACTGCGCGATGACACCTTTTCGCCGACGGACACATATGCACTGTCCGGCGCCCCCTCCATCTGCATTCATCCTGCCACACAAAGTCCTTTCCGCGGCCAGTCGGACATGGTTGTCATTACTTACCTTCTTACCGTCAATCCGAGTGAGCGGATGGTATTGTTAGCTGACTCCTACGAAAACTGTGATGCTGTTTTATATTTTTTCCTGAATGCACAGCATATCCAGGATTATCTGGCTCTTTATTACAACGGAAGCACCTCGGATGTCCTGCTCTACCTTACCGACGGCTCCGGTACTCCCATCAGCCTGTCCTCTGCGGATGACAATTATGCCATCGCCACGGACACAGCCATCCAGCGCGGCATCCGCTATCTGTCCGGTACCGGCAATAAATTACTGCACACCGGTGACCACTATATCCTTCTCGTGCCGATTGCAAACAGCGACCTGTATCTGGCAAATATCCTGCCGGAATATGCGGTTTATACCAGGATCCGCAGCCTTGACCTTATGCTCTTATCGATCGCTCTGGTCATGTTTTTACTGATTCCGTTCCTGCTGTTTTTTGTGACACGTTTTGTCACAAAACCGCTGAAACTCCTGATGCAGTCCGTACAGGAGATTGAAATAGGGACCTATGAAAAACCGGCTGACGGAATCCCTCCTGCCGACGAGATCGGTCAGTTAAGCCGCTCCATCGATTCCATGTATCAGACAATCCAGCAGCAGTTCCGGCAGATCAAACAGGATGAACGGGAGAATTTCCAGATGGAACTGCGGCTGCTCTCCGAGCAGATCAATCCACATTTTCTTTACAATACACTGGAATGTATTAATATGGAAATCTACAATCATCATAATGATACTGCCTCCTCGATGCTGTCAAACCTCGGCGGCTACCTCCGCATCAGCTTATCTTACGGAAACAGCCAGCATCTGATCAGCCAGGAGGTCGACCAGGTCAAAGCCTACGTCAATATCATGAATTACCGTTTTCGGCACAGTATCCATCTGACCACCAATATTGACGGTGATCTGCTCTCCATGAAGATTTTAAAATCCATTTTACAGCCTCTGGTTGAAAATGCCTTAAAGCACGGTTTTTCCATCGACAGCAGTGTCTATTTCCCGATTGCTCCCATGATCGATATTTCCATCTGGAGAGAGCCTGACACCTTAAGTATCGCCATCACAGACAACGGTGCCGGCATAGATATAGAGCACGCCAAAGAAATCATGTATGGTTCAGGGACAGATGCAGACGGCAGACATCATGTCGGACTTCACAATATTTACCATCGTCTCAACTCCTTTTACGGAAAAACAGACATTACATTTTCTTCCATTCCTTTTTACGAAAATAAAATTCTGATCCGTTTTCCTTATCAGAATTTCTGTGAAACACAGAATGAATGTGACTGACAAAAAACCGCTGGGCAGCGATGTACTCGCCATCCAGCGGTTTTATTCTTAACATAAAGATATCTCAGGCACCGGCGCTATCAGCTGTAACACTGCAAATGTGTTCTTTTCGAGGGTTATTACCCCTCTTTCTTCCCCGGCTTTCTGTTCCATCTCCCGGATTGCCACCCGATCCGGCTTCTCCAGGGAATTAAAAGCTTCTTTTTCCATTCCGCCCAACAGCCATACACGCTCAACCTGATACGGTTTTCCAGTCTCATCACAAATGGTAAGCTGTTTTTCCTTCTCCGACGCATTCACGATTTTGCAATAAACTGCGCCTGTCGCATCATCTCTTACCGGATTATAATAGACCTGCTCCATCTGTGTTTTCTTTTCTTCCCCAAGAGTATCTAACACCGATGTCCCTTTCATGCATGAAAACATCTTTTGCACATAATAATTCGGCGTTGCGTACGATGTTTCTCCGTCAAACCAGATCATATCCGGCGCCCACTGTGTAAATCCAAGTCTGGCAAATAATGGTGCATAAGACGCCAGTACGACCACATCTGCATTTCTTTCCACTCCGGTTAAAAATGCAGCCTCTGCTAATGCCCCTCCAAGACAGTTTTTCTGTTCCATCAATTCAGTGTGCCCCGGGTGCGCTGCATATTCCCCTGCAAATACTTTGACATCTCTTGGATATTCATCGTAAAAATCTGTATGCGCATAAAACCAGTCCGGTTCCACATAATAATGTTCATCTACTGCATATACATAATTTTTCTGTGTTTTTACTGCGCCATGATAATATTTCCATGCCTTTTCATAACGTTCTGATGTGATATCCGGTCCTGCAGAACCGATCAGCCGGATCTCCGGATATTTTGCATGAATGCATTCTTCAAACAGACGATACCTCTCAAAAAATCCGGACTTCTCTGTCTCCCACTGTTCATTGCCAATTCCAAGCATTGTAAGATGGAACGGTTCTTTATGTCCCATTGCCACGCGCACACTGCCCCATCTGCCGTCTTCCGCACCATTTGCAAACTCGATCAGATCCAGTGCATCCTGTAAGTACTGCCCAAACGCCTCCGTCCCGGGCTGTACCATCTCATAAGACTGATACTGGCATGCCAGTCCGACGTTTAACACAGGAAGCGGTTTCGCACCAAGTGCCTCGCAGAGCAGGAAAAATTCATAATATCCCATTCCAAGTGTCTGGTTATAATGTGAAAATACACTGTGATATCCGTTTTCCTCATTTACCAGATGCACTGCCCAGCGATTCCAGTTGGATCTGCGATGCTCTACCGGTTTTAGTGTCTCCTTGAACCGGTACCGGTTAGACAATGTATTGCCTTCAATAATACACCCACCCGGAAACCGGATAAATCCAGGCTGCAGATCCTTTAATAATTCAAACAGATCCCGTCGGAAGATACCACACACGGCATCTTTTGGCATCATGGAAAAGAAATCAAACTCCACAACACCTGTCTGTTCTAACATGACAGCAAAATCTCCGCCTTTTACATCTTCTTTTGCAGTAAGTAAAAGATGATATTTTTTCCAGTTATGCGGCTCCTGTTTTTTGCCGGGCAAAAGTTCTGTTTCACCGGATGCGGCAATAATCCCGTCCTTTTGTACTGATATCTGTATTCTGCCCTGGTAAGAAATACTTCTCGCATAAAACGATACCTCATACTGCGCATCCTTTTTCAATACGATCCCGTCATAAGCCTGATTTTTAAAACCCGCCTGCGATTCCTCCGCCGTAAATCTTAAATAATGCGGATTTTCTTCCGCAACCGGGCTTCCCATGACACACCGCATTCTGGCATTTTTCTCTTTCGGATAACATTCCCAGCCATACAGTCCGTCAAATTCAGTATAATAATCTGCCTTATCCCCATAACAGTCGACAAACTCAAATGCCCTGTTTTCCAGCATCTCTGCATACAGACCTCCATCCGCCGCATAATTGATATCCTCAAAAAACAGTCCCATCATATCCGGCATGATATCCGCACGTTTTCTCTGTGAAATTGTAATCTTCATATTTCCTCTCCTTATATACATGATTTAATTTTTTTATTGTACTGCACTTTCGAAGAGGTTTCCATGTCAAACATTGCACTTTTTTTGTTCAAAACTGACCTTTACCGTAAACAGATCCGCCATCGTCTCCACTTCAAATGTTCCACCACAGGCCTCCGTAAAACTTTTCGCAATCGAAAGTCCCAGCCCGCTTCCGCCATCGGTACGGCTCTCATCCCCTCTTGTAAAACGTGCGGTAAAATCCACATCCTGTTTTAATTCACTGCGCGATGTATTGCGAATATCTGCAACTGCAGCATTTTTCTCTGTTTTTAATGAAATATAGATCCGTGAACCCTCCAGCGAATATTTGAGTGCATTACCGATCAGATTCTGGAATACCCGGTACATCCGGTCTCCGTCGGCATATACCATGACCGCCTCCTTAGGTATATCAATTTTGAATTTGTACGGGCTCTTTTGAATCTCACCGTCCATATCTGCAAGTGTCTGCCGCAGAAGCTTTCCAAAATCAATTTCTTCCATCTCAACCGCAAGCTGTCCGGATGCCGCTTTGCTGACAGAAAATACATCCTGCACCATATTTTTCAGCCGCTCCGATTTTTCTTCCAGAATCCGGATATAATCCTGAATCTCCGGTGACAGATTTTCCTCCTGTTTTAGCAGCTCAATATAACTGATAATGGAGGTCAGTGGTGTTTTAATATCATGGGACACATTCGCCACCAGTTCCACTTTCATGCGCTCGCTCTTGATACGCTCCTCTATCGCAGTTTCCATTCCCTGTCCGATCTGCTCTAATGCTTCTTCCATGGCGCGGATATCACTGTCTTCTGCTTTCACCATATCTGCCGGTTCATAATGTCCACTACTGATCTCTGTAATCCTTTTTGAAAGCTGTTCTAAAGATCTTGCCAAATTCCGGTTTCTTTTCTGATAGAAATATTCCATACCAAGCAGGATACAAAATACCCCTGCAAACCCGGTCAGCAGTAACAGCCAGTAAATAAAATTTGCCAGTCTGTAATTTACGATCAGCAGTAAAACAAGCATCACACAAGTTACCGCCAGCCCAAATACCGTAATTCCAATGATCCCATACAGAGCCCTTACCAGCCGTTTTGCAAATGGCAGGGACATATTTTTTGTCTCTGCCTGTGCGAGCAGTTTTCCGAAAAATCCATTTTGCCAGATTTTTTTATTATATTTTGCATCATTGATCCAGAAATAACAGAGCCAAAAAATCACCGGCAGTTCCACCAGACCCGGAAAATCATACTGTATCCTCAAGACAAGAAGCAGCACCAGAATCGTAGCTAAGATTTTCCATTCAAACCAGATTTTCGCACTCAGGGCGGCGATCACGCTATCTTCCTGTTTCTTTGCATCTTTGAAAAATCTGCTGGCACACAGACAAAGAATGCCTGCAATGATAAAATAAATTGCCTGTATATAGCGTTTATGCTGCTGCGTCCACCGTGTATTAAGATCGTAAAAAGAATTACAGATCCAGGAATTTCCAGCATCATCTTCTCCCATATACTGCACCGGATCTTTTGCTATGATGATCCGGATATCCGCTTTCTCCCAGGATTCTTTTTCCATCAGGTTTTGAAAACCCGGTACATACCAGTCCTCTCCCTCGCGGTAAATGCCATCTCCATAGACATCCTGCTCCACTCCGTCTTTTTCGATCGTCACTTTTTTTCCATCAAAATGAAATGCATAATTATACCCCTCCGGAAGATTTTTTAACAAAGCAGCCGTGTTGTTTTTCCCATCAGAGGATGCGCCATCTGATGATGTAGCATCTGTTACATCATCAGGCATATTTGAATACATTATTTTTCCGTCATAGCAGATCTCATAGAAAAAATTATGATCCTTATTAACGTCCGCAAAATATTCTTCTTCGCTTTTTTCCTGATAACCGGTACTGTCGTCAGACGCCATATAAATATGTTCCGTGTCTGACACCTCCTCATACGTCGTGGAAGAGTTCTCATCTGTGCCCGCAGTCTCTGCTGCATCCGGGTTTTCATAAATGTCCGACGTCGCAGCCGTGCCCACTACATACTCCGAAATTCCGTTATTTGTTCCAAACAGCCTATCAAAAAAATTTCCTCCCGGTGACAGATAATCGTCAATATTTTCCTCGTTCACAGCACTACCGCTATATCCGCTGTCCCCATGATAGTTTCCAGTCGCCACATCAAGAAACGTATAAAATCTGTTCAGCACGGTGTTTCTAAATTCTTTAGACTCCTGATAGTCCTTTTCTTTCAGTTCCGCACAGACCTCATCCACACCGACAGAATAGCTCTCATATGCAAATCTGCCGATTCCTGCCATCAGCATACTGATTCCGATAAAGAACACTAAAAATACAATCCTATTTTTCCATTTTTTCGATTTTATAGCCAATTCCCCACACCACCTTTAAGTATTCCGGCTCTTTTGGATTGAGTTCAATTTTTTCACGGATGCGCCTGATATGTACCATGACCGTATTTTCGCATGCATACCCCTGCTCATTCCAGACACGCTCGTAAATTTCCTCCGCCGGGAAAACGCGTCCCGGATATTTCATCAGAAGCTCCATGATCTTTGTCTCCGTCGCAGTCAGCCTGACCGGCTCTTTGTCCACATAAAGCACTCGCTCATTCGTATGGAACTCCAGCCTGCCATTCGTGATACATCCATCATCATCTGCTTTATGGATATCCCCAAGACTTGTATACCTGCGGAGATGACTTTTCACACGCGCTGCTAACTCCTGTGGATTGTAAGGTTTTGCCACATAATCATCCGCTCCCATGGACAGTCCTAAGACTTTGTCTGTGTCCTCACTCTTTGCACTGAGCACAATGATCGGAATGTTTTTTCGCTCGCGTATTTTCAATACCGCAGATAATCCGTCGAGTTTTGGCATCATGACATCCATGATCACCAGATGTACCTTCTGCTCCGCTATGAGCTCTAATGCCTGCATGCCATCATACGCTTTTAATACCTGATATCCCTCCTTTTCCAAAAGTATTGCGATTGCCCTTACGATCTCGCGGTCGTCATCCACGACTAATATACATTCACTCATGCTGTATTTACTCCTCCTTAAAGCCTATGTCTATCTTATCCGGGGCTTCTTACAAAAAAAGTGGGATATTTCTTACAGATTTCTTACAATTTCCCACCGTTCTTATTATTTTTCTCCCTTTTTGCTATTCATTTCCTGTTATATGAAGAAAGGCTATCGCACTTGAGAGGTGAGGCAGCCTTAGAAAGTTGATTCTATAAACATATGAACACCTTTGATTTTTAACCATTGTAGTAACTCTTCTATTATTTTTGAAGAATAACCGTTTCTTCTTTTTTCAGGAATACAATATACATCAACTATATATCCGTACATTGGAGTTTTGAAGAAACAAAACGGAACGTCTTCCTTAATTACTGCACCCCACGCGCAATAACACTAGTGTATTGGCACATTGATTTTTAGCATTACAACAACTTCCTATTCGGAAGCT